>Ga0268357_100034_pt1 | contig 280878 bp, 205 predicted proteins | sample BioMet10_FD_192466 | JGI IMG/M metagenome (GOLD analysis project Ga0268357, IMG submission 192466) | Sewage microbial communities from Oakland, California, United States - Biofuel 10 (Illumina Assembly) | ecosystem: Engineered > Wastewater > Sewage > Unclassified | place: USA: California...
GTACTTCCAAGTATTATGATTTAAGCAATTCTGTTGAAGTTTCCGCTCCTGTTAACTTTGCTTTGGATCAGAATTATCCTAATCCTTTCAACCCTACTACTACTATCCGTTACAGCGTTGCTATGGACAGCAAAGTTAGAATTGACGTTTATGACGTATTAGGCAGATTGGTTAAAAACCTTGTTAACGAAAACAAAGCTGCTGGCAATTATTCAGTTGATTTCAACGCTTCTAATCTTTCAAGCGGCGTTTATATGTACAAGATTTCAGCTGGTAACTTTACCGCTGTCAGAAAAATGAACTTAATGAAATAATTCCTTCGAACAGAATTGGGTTATTTCCCCTCTTTTTATAGGAGCGCTCTTCCGCGCTCCTTTTTTTTGCTTATTTCCATTAATTAATTTCCATCTTAATCTTTCGTCACCTGTTTTGTTAATGTACCTGACCAAATATTCTTTAATTATTTAAGTTTGTCTTGTTAAATAATTAAGTTGGTGTTTTGTTTTATTTCTTTTTATTTTAAAGCATTATAGTAAAAAAAGAAACCATTATTAATTAAATTTATCAAACAATAAAAAAAAGGTGAACCATGAAGTCCATTGTACGCTTATGTGTAATGATGTTCGTTGCTTTCCAACTGACCGGTTTTGGACAGACTCTTGTTGAAAGGCAGGATGTAAAAAGCAATATAGTTACAAAGTCTCTTATTTCTCATAATATTGTAAAAAAGGCGCTATCTATACTTCCTAACACAGGCGGCACATCGCAAAACGCTAGAGCGCCACAAGGATATTATAGATACATAAGAACCTGTTATGTTATAACCGCTGCAGAATTAAAAGCTGCTGGAGTACCAAGCGGTATAAAATTTACATCTCTTGGTTTTAATTATGTTGTCGGTCAATCTCCAGCAACAACCGGTAATATGAAAATTTATCTTCAGAATACTACAGATAACAGCTATGCAAAAACAAGTTTGAATTGGTCAAATGCTCCTACAACTTTAGATGGAGTTATTGACAACATGACTTTGGTACAAGATGGCTCGGTTACAATTCCAGCTTCAGCTGGTTACTGGAGCATACCTTTGTCTAACGGCTCCGCTTTTACTTATACCGGCGGTGGAATTTATGTTGCTTATGAATATTCAAACCCTGCTGGCGCAACAGCAACTACAGCGAATACCGCTTCCTGCAATACAGATATTACCACAGGATTGAGAAATGCATCCAGCTCAACAGCAATGCCTACAGCTTTAGGTTCTACTGCTTCTGCGTATAGACCGGAAACTACAGCTTCATGGGCTGTTGGCGTTACAAACGATGCGGCAGTTCTAAATGTTTATTCTTTTGGAAAAGTTCCTTTGGTTTATGGCTTCCCGCTTGCTATTAAGGCATATATACAAAATACAGGCGATAACGATCTGTCACAAGTAAGCGTGACTTTATCTGTTACAGGAGCAAACACTTTTACAAGCACAAAAGTAATTCCTTCTTTATCTGCTTCTTCTCTCGGCACTCTTGTTACTTTTGATTCTTTGACTTTTACAAATGTTGGTAAGAATAATGTTGTTGTTACTTTGGCAAATGACGCGAATAACGCAAACAATTCTATTTCAACATTGCTTGAAACTACTTCAGACGCCTATACGGTAGCTGATACTTCATCTTCTACCGGCAGCCTTGGCTGGGGTACTTCTGCAGGATTACTGTTAGCAAAATATTTCGTTAGAGATTCTACGACTGTAAATTCTGTTACAGTTACTATTGGTAACGATAATGTCAACCCTGGCAACACAGTATATGGCGTAGTATTAAATGATGCCGGCAAAATACTTGCACAATCTTCCAATTATGTAATTAAATCGTCCGATTTAAATAAACCTGTTAATTTTACTTTTACAACTCCGCTTAGCGTAAAGAACCAGAACATATATATTGGTCTTGCTCAAACAGCAAATGCAACTGCCGGTTATTATCCTCTTGCAACTCAGACTGAAAACCCTGGCAGAGCAGGCGTATATTATATTGCAGCCTTAACAGGAGGCACTTATACAGAAGCTGCCACTTACGGCCGTTTTATGATACAGGCAAATTTATCTCCTAAAACAGTACCTGTAGAATTATCAACATTCACATCAAGCGTAAAGGATAATGTAGTTACATTAAAATGGTCTACAGCTACAGAAACTAACAATTCTGGTTTCCAGATTGAAAGAAAATCTTCCAAAGATAATGTTTGGGCTGTTGCCGGTTTTGTTAAAGGTAACTCTACTTCTTCCGCCATTAACAATTATTCCTTCTCCGATAATATTTCCAAATTCGGCGTTGCCGTTTTTAACTACAGACTGAAACAAATTGATTTTGACGGTACTTCCAAGTATTATGATTTAAGCAATTCTGTTGAAGTTTCCGCTCCTGTTAACTTTGCTTTGGATCAGAATTATCCTAATCCTTTCAACCCTACTACTACTATCCGTTACAGCGTTGCTATGGATAGCAAAGTTAGAATTGACGTTTATGACGTATTAGGCAGATTGGTTAAAAACCTTGTTAACGAAAACAAAGCTGCTGGCGATTATTCAGTTGATTTCAACGCTTCTAATCTTTCAAGCGGCGTTTATATGTACAAGATTTCAGCTGGTAATTTTACAGCTGTTAGAAAAATGAACTTAATGAAATAATTCCTTCGAACAGAATTGGGTTATTTCCCCTCTTTTTATAGGAGCGCTCTTCTGCGCTCCTTTTTTTGTTTTTACTGGTTTATTTTTTCCAATATAATATTCATAGTTTGCAAGGGAGTTAAATTACTTGTATCTATTTTCACGGTTTTCATATCGTTATATAAATCAAGTCTTTTCATGCTTTTTTCAATATTGTCGCTCTCTCTTTCATCATTAAGCATTCTTTCTTCGAGTTTTTCGGCAGTACATTGCAACGTAAAAACAAAAAGCTCATAATCATACGCGGATAATTCGCTCAACAGATTCTCCAGTATTTCATATTGATGAATAACCCAGCAAAAAATAACGTATTCATAGGATGAGTTTTCCAAGAAGCTTTTAAGCAAAAAGCTAATGTTTTTTGTCGCCATATTTTTATTTTCATCATTAACAACAAATGGATTCATCATCCAACACCAATCTCCGTCAAGCCAGACAGAATTTCGTAATTCTTTATACAGCAATTTGCAGACGGTCGTTTTACCCACGCCCATTGTACCATTAATAATAACCAGTTTTTTCTTTTTCAATAATTTGCCTGATTTATTATAATATAAAGGCAGTATTTGTACAAAAATAATGAAATTTAATATTAAATAATTTGATAATTAGTAAACAGTGCCATATTTTGCGGCTCATAAATCATCAATATAGGGAAATATGTTCAAATCCGATTCATACAAATTTCATTGGGAAGATATAGGTAATATTTCTTACGGAAGACCCAATTTAGGCCCTCAGACAAGTGTTATTTCTTACCGACTTATGCAGTATTCCCTTTGGAGTACCCTTATCCGTAACTTTGGAGCAAAAAAAGCCAATGAGCTTTTTTACGAAGCCGGATACGAAGCCGGGATGGAGTTCTGCAACAATGCGTTGGATACTTATATAGAGTTAAACGGTTTTCTGGAAAACCTGCATATTGCCCTAAAAGAATTAGGCATGGGGGTTTTAAAAATTGAAAAGCTTGATTTGGAAAACATGCACTTGGTTTTGTCTGTTTCCGAAGATCTTGACTGTTCAGGCATGCCTATTACGGAAAATACAGTTTGCGTTTATGATGAAGGATTTATTGCGGGTATCCTTAAAGTTTTCACTTTAAGGAATTTTATTGTAAAGGAAATTGATTGCTGGGGAACCGGCGATAAAACCTGCCGATTTGACATTAAAATGAAATATTAATAATGAGCGCTTATAACAAATTTTTAATTGAAGAATACAAAGCAAGAATAAACAAAGTTTTTGATTATATAGAAATGAATCTTTCAAAACAGTTTACTCTTGAGGAATTGGCCGAAGTTGCCAACTTCTCCAAATATCATTTTCACAGAATATTTTACTCTTTAACAAGAGAGACTCCGTCTCATTTTATTAATCGCATACGCATTGAACGCATTGCGGATGCGTTAATTCTTAATCCTAAAAAAAGCATTACCGAAATAGCTTACGACTTTGGATTTTCTGACCCGGCTGTTTTTGCCCGCAGTTTTAAAGCCTGTTTCAATTGTTCTGCAAGTGAATGGAGAAAGCGGAAACAAAACGCAAATAGCAATATTTGCAAAGAAGAAAGCATTTTTAATCAAACATTTAACAATCTGAGCAAAGAAGAAAACAACGGCTCCATATATTTTAGCAGTGTATCAAATAATAAAATATGGAGCAACACAATGGTTCAATGTAAAAATGTTGAAGTAAAAGATTTACCAACCCTTACAGTAGCATACGTCCGGTATATAGGCCCATATAAGGGAGATGCCGGTCTTTTTGAAAAATTGTTCAATAAACTTTTCACATGGGCGGGTCCGCGTAATTTGCTTTCTCAACCCGATTTAAAAACGATTGTAGTATATCACGATAACCTTGAAATTACCGATGAAGATAAACTACGCACAAGCGTTTGCATTACCGTACCCGAAGATACAAAAGTAGACGGAGAAATTGGCAAGATGCAAATTAATGCGGGTAAATTTGCCCTTGCCCGCTTTGAGTTGGGCGTGAACGATTTTGCACAGGCCTGGGATTGGGTTTACAGCTCATGGCTGCCTGCAAGCGGTTACCAACCCGATGACGGCCCTTGTTTTGAATTATACCCGGAAGAGAGCAAAAATGGCAAATTCATTGTTGATATTTGCGTTCCGGTTAGACCTTTGTAAAATCAAAAAAATGAGGCTGTCTAAAAGGCAGCCTCATTTTTTATTTTTATAATCCATTCTTTTTTAGGTATGCTTTTATATCCGGTTTACGCCCAAGAAATTTCTTGTACATATTCATTGGTTCCTCACTCCCCTGTTTTTCAAGTATGTTTTTTAAAAACGAATCTGCCAGTTTTTTATTAAACAGGTTTTCCGACTTTTTAAATGCCTCAAACACATCGGCATCAAGAATTTGAGACCATATATAACCATAATAACCAGCCGCGTATTCATCTCCGGCAAAAATATGCAGAAAATTTGTACTCTGATATCTAATTGCAATTTCAGGAATCAACTTCATTCTATTTATTGAAGCCCTTTCAAACTGTTTTAAGTTTTTAGGCTTAGTATCAGTAATTACATGCCAGTCCATATCCAGAATTGCGGCGGCAATAAGTTCCGTATTTTCAAAGCCCTGATTAAATAAGGAAGAGCTTTCTATTTTATCAATCAAATTATCCGGTATTACATTTCCATTTTTGTAATGTTTTGCATATAGTTTAAGGACTTCTCTTTCACAAGCCCAATTTTCCATCACCTGCGAGGGCAATTCAACAAAATCAACAGGAATTCTGCCAGCTCCGTCAGGATATTTTATTTTAGATACCAAACCGTGTACAGCATGTCCGAATTCATGAAACAGAGTTTTCACTTCATCAAGATTCAATAACACGGGTTTGTTTTTTTGCGGAGGAGGAAAATTGCAAACATTGTACTCAACAGGAGTTACACTTTTTCCGTTTATATTCGACTGCACCCTGAATGCGTTGCACCACGCGCCGGTTTCCTTGCCTTCCCGGGCAAAATAATCAACATAAAAAATACCCAGATGTTTGCCGTTTTTATTTTTTACTTCAAATGCCTTTACATCAGGATGATAGACAGGAATATCATTTCTCTCACAAAAACTTATGCCATAAAGCTTTTTTACTACTTCAAATGCTCCATCCCTGACGTTCTCAAGCGTAAAATATTGTTTAATTTCTTCTTCGTTTAGTTCGTACTTTTCTTTTCTGATTTTTTCAGTATAATAAAACCAGTCCCACGGCGCGGGTTTGAACTTACCGCCATCTTTCTTAATGAAAGCTTTTATTTCATCCCTTTCTTTTTTCGCTCTCGTTATGGCCGAAGCTATCAATCTGTTTAATAGCTTGTAAACCTCATCCGGTTTTTTAACCATTCTCTCTTCAAGTATATAATACGCGTAATTCTTGTAACCTAAAAGCTTTGCGGCTTCGCTCCTAAGCGCAGCCATTTTGCTTGCAATTGTTTTATTGTCATATTTATCGCCATTATTCCCCCTGTTAATATAAGCTTTATACAACTTCTCTCTTAACTCCCTGTTTTCCGCAAATTTTAGAACCGGCAACAGACTTGCCTTTTGTAGATTAAAACACCACTTGTTTTTTGGGACTTTCTTTTTGGCAAGTTGTGCCGCCGCTTTTATAACATCTACCGGTAAACCTGCAAGCTCTTCTTTGTTAGTAATTACGCATATATAATCATTACTTTCATTAATTATATTTTCGCCATATTGCACACCAAGCAGCGCCAGTTCCTGGTTTATTTCCTTTAGTCTGTTTTTCCCGTTTTCGTTAAGCTTTATACCGCCTCTTATAAAATCCTGATAATAGTTTTTCAGAACAGTTTTCTGTTCGTCACTTAGCTTAAGCTTGTTTCTTTGAGTATATAATATCTTTATACGCTCAAATAATTCTGCATTCATGTTAATTTCATCATCATGCCGGGCAAGCACAGGAGCTATTTTCTTAGAAATAGCCTGCATTGCCTTATTGGTACAGGCCGCGTTTACGTTCGTAAAAACAAGTTCCACCGTCTCCAGCAACGAACCGGAAAGCTCAAGAGCTTCAATAGTATTTTTAAATGTTGGTTTGTTTACATTTTGTGTTATTGTTTTTATCTCTTCGTCATGTCTTTTAAGTCCCTCCTCAAATGCGGGCATATAATGCTCGGCTTTAATTAAATTAAAAGGAGGCGTGCCATACGGAGTCATCCATTCGATAAAAAAAGGATTGTTCATTATTATTCCTTAAATTCGTATTTAATTTTTTAAGTGACGGAAAGAATTTTTCTAAACAGAAGAAAAACCGCGGCTTTAAAAAAAGCAATGGCTGCAAGAAAGAGCTTTCATACAGCCACGCTTTGGTTCTCCAGCCAATTTGCAATTGTTTATAGTCGCTGCAATTAGCTAAAAAGCGCGACTAATCTTTTTCTCTCCATAACCCTATACGCAATATAGAAACATACCGAAATAATGTCAAAATAAAATTGTAAAGGGCTGCTCATTATTTTTTTAGGAACCGCTAAATGCCACTCCCTCAAATAATAAGGAAGGCATTTTTACCGATGAGTATTTATTAGGATCGTTTCCTATTTCAGAGAGTTGTTTCCAGAAGTCTTTTGAATTTCCCGATAAGTTCATTTCGTTAACTGCCTGAACAATTTCTCCGTTTTCAACAAGTAATCCAACTATACCAAAGGAAAAATCGCCCGTTGTTGAATTATTGTTCCCGCCTAAAAATCCATTTACCAAAATTCCTTTTTTAGTCTTTTTTACAAGATCGGCTAAAGAACTATTTCCATATTCCAAAAGAATATTTGATAACGAACCGGAGTTTGGTTCCATTCCGGTTTTCCGTCCATAGTAATTGTCTACAAGATAAGTTTTAAGCACTCCCTTTTCTATAAGCATACGCTTCTTTACGGCAAGACCTTCCGAATCGTACAACTTTGAACCGAACCCTTTTTGTACAAACGGATCATCAATAATGGTAAGCTTTTCGGAAGCGATCGGTTTATCAAGCATACCATCGAGATAGGAGCTTTTTTGTTGTATCGATCTTGCGGACATAGCAGATGTAAAGAGGCTCAACAAACGCGATGCTGCGCGGTTCTCAACAATCATGTCATACTTGCCGGTTGCGACTTTCTTTTGTCCTATTTTTTTCAACGCCCTGTTTGCGGCCGAAATACCAATTTCCTGCCTCGAAGGGATTTCGTTAAAAAACCTTGTAGAGCCCCAATCGCTATCCTCTGGTTTTCCGTCTCCGTCTTTTACCGAAACAGAAGCGTCAACAACAAAATATGTCCCGCCAGATTCTCCTACAAATCCATTGCTTTGCAAAAGTACGTTTTGGTAATAACTATCATAATACCCGGAATTTACGGATATTATTTTATCGCTTACTTTAAGAGCGGCTTCTTCAATCTCTTTTGCCATCTTTACTCTTTCAGCTGTATCAACTTTGGAGTAATTATTGTCTGTAAGATCAAGATTTTTATCCAAAGCTGTTGGATAGTATTTGGGATCAGGGAGTTTTCTAAACTCATCTGCCGATAAGTACTTTGTACCTGCAACAGCTTCTTCAATAAATTTTTCAAGCGACTCCTTTCTCAAGTCGCTTGTGCTATGCCCGGAATACTTATGATCGGCATATATGCTAACGCTCAAACCGCTTTCTGTAGATTCCTGAAGTTTTTCAATTTTCTTATCCCTGTAAGAAACCTCAACCGACCTGCTGCTGTTGATATTTACAGTCACCTGGTCGGCGCCATGCTTAAGGGCTTTATCTTTAACCCATTCTGCTAAATTTATTTTTTCGTTTTTATCCATTTTAAATCCTTTTGCCATTTTAAATTCATATTGTGAATTAAGCAGCTAAAAATTAAACGCCGCCGACTGTAATTTTAGACACTTTTACAGTAGGTAATCCCATAGAAACCGGAACGCTTTGCCCGTTCTTACCGCATGTCCAGCCGCCTTCGGCCATGGCCAAATCATCGCCAACCATAACAACATCGGCAAGAACCTTAGGACCGTTCCCAATTATATTTACATCTTTAATTGGTTTAGTAAGTTTACCGTCTTCTACAAGATAACCGGATTTCACATAGAATGTAAAATCGCCCGCGCCAATATAAACCTGTCCGTTTGTAAATGTTTCCGCATAAATACCCTTTTTAACGCTCGCGATAATCTCATCTTTCTTATGAGGACCAGGCAGCATATAAGTATTGCGCATACGCGGCATGGGAGGATATCTGAATGATTCTCTGCGTCCGCTTCCTGTGGATTTAACTTTATAAAATTGCGAACTGATTCTATCATGAAGGAAACTTTTCATGGTTCCGTTTTCAACAAGAAAAGTCTTTTCAGTTGTAACGCCTTCATCGTCAACGTTTATGGAACCTCTTATATTCTGGTTTGTACCGTCATCAACAATAGAAACAAATTTTTCCGCAACCGGCTTGCCTATTTTATCTGAAAATATTGAAACATTCTTTCTGTTAAAATCGGCTTCCATGCCATGCCCAATGGCTTCGTGCAATAATATACCCGAACTACCGGCGGCAAGAATGACCGGCATTTCGCCCGCTTCTGGTTTTACAGCTTCAAATAATTCCACCGTTCTGTGTACAGCTTCCTTTGCAAGCCTGTCTATATTAGCGGGAGTAAAAAATTCTATACCCCTTCTACCCGATAAGTCGAAATAATTCTGTTCTCTTCTGCCGTTTTGTTCGGCATTGCAACTTACGGAGATTTGTCCCATTGGCTGGTAATCGTACTGAATAACTCCTTCCGAAGTCGCAACCATCATATATCTTGTTTCATTTGTAAACCAAAGATTCGATTTTATTATGCGGTTGTCTTCGGCAAATATCTTTTCGTTAATTTGTTGAAGATAAGGTATTTTCTTATCTATGCCTATTTGTTCCCATGGAGTTTGTATGGGATAATAATCCGGTTTTTCACCGCGTTTGAATTTTACAGGATTAAATTTCCCGGATGTATCCGCAATGTTCGCAGCCGTTTTGGCGGCAAGTTTCATTGTTTCGGGAGTAATTTCCTCAGTAAACGAATAACCAGTCTGATCTCCCTTAATAACTCTTATTCCAACGCCGAAAGATATATCGGTATAAGCCCTGTTTACAGCTTTATCTTCAAGCCCCACATAATTGTTTATACTGTGTTCAAAGAATAAATCGCAGTAGTCTCCTCCTTTGGAAAGAGCTACGGACATAACATCATTGATAACTTTTTCATCAACTCCAAAATGGACAAAATAATCCTGCAATTTCATATCAACAGGTTTTGTTGCTGCAAAAGCTTTATCAAGATTTGAACCTAAAAACGTAGGTATAATTGCGGTTGCTACTAATCCTTTGGTTCCCCGTTCAAGAAATGTTCGCCGCGAAATTTTTTGGCCCATATAATCTCCTTTTTATATTGGTTAATAATACAAATTCCTATCCCGGAATCAGTATTCATTTATTGCCAGCAAGCAATTATTGCTCATTACCGTTCACAAATACTTGCGAGATGACAAAATAAACAAACTCACACTTTTTTTTACATTAAATAAAATATAAGATACTTTTTTTTAATTTGCTTCCCTTTTGTTTAAATATCTTGCCGTTTAACATATTTTTTTTGCTTTTGCCTTTATATTCTGGCATAATTAGGATATTTTATCTTAACATAACTTTTTTCAAATATGAATCCAAAATCTATTAAACTTGTTTTTAACCAGAACCGGAAATTTTTTAACAATAGCTTTCTGTTTGTATCTATTTTGATATTTGCCGATCAAATTTCGAAATTGTTTTTTTCGAATTACCTCGCTTCTGGACAAAATATCATATTGATTCCGGGAGCGCTAAGTTTAAATTTAATTCATAACGAAATATTACATATACACCAATATTTAATCTATTTTGTTCTTGGTATAATTGTTTTACCCGCAATTCTGGTTTATTCCGTAGGGAACAAGCTATCAAAATTATTTATCTGGGGCATATTGTTTCTTTGGGGCGATGTTCTTTCGAACAATATAATTGACGCTTTTTTTCTGGGATATATAAGGGATTTTATACATTTATACGGTGTTGCAACAGGTAATCTGGCTGATCAGTACAGAACAGTTGGAATTGCTCTGATTGCGGCGGGACTTGTTACAGGCAATTCAAAAAAACTATCCGGAACCGTTATTGTGAAAATTCTTTTAGCTGTTATTGCCGCTGTGCTTTTGCTTGCTTTGTTCTGGAGATACCTGGCAGCTAAATATTCAATATAGTTAATTTTTTCTTTTTTTTGTTTGAACTTTTTGGCGTATAGCGATCTACGGCTATTCATTTTGGGAGATAACATGAGCAGCACGCAACTTTACAATAATATTTTTTCAAGTAATAAAGAGTCTCTTCTTTCAGGCAACATTTCAGTTGATGATTATTTAATTACAAATAAGCAGGATAACAGACTTGGGATCAGTCTTATTATTTCCATCAATTCAATTAAAAGCCAATACGAAAAGCTTATAACATTTTTAAACAATTTGGAACCTGACCAGTATTACTATCCGTTTTCCGATCTTCATATTACCATCTTCGATTATATTAAAGGGAACCCCAGCTATACTCAAAACAACGAGTTGGAGACCGTGTTTAATGAACTTACATTAAAAGCCTTACATGAACAAACAGCTTTTAATATAAAATTCAAAGGCGTTACATTCAGTAACGAAGCTGGCCTTCTTCAGGGTTATGATAATAATATTCTTGTATTGATTCGACAGAAAATACGACAGCTAATGGATTATTATGGCGTGAAGAATGACGAGCGATATAAATCCGAATCGGCCCATGTTACATTTTGCAGATTCAAGTCTCCATTGAAAAACCCGGATAAGCTTGTATCATTAATTGCCGGAAACAGAGATTATTATATTGGCAATGAGGAAGTAACAGAAATTCAATTAGTTGAACACGACTGGTACAACAAACAGGAGAAAAGAAGAATAATAAACACTTACAAGTTAAGCCGTTAATAAAAATTAAAGACTTAACTTCCTGAGTTTTGGAGCTAATTTTCTTATTGCGCCAACAACTACAATAGTCATACTTCCACCAAAAATAACAGATGGAACAAGCCCCATCAGCTTTGCCGCAAGTCCCGATTCAAAAGAGCCCAGTTCATTTGAAGAACCAATAAATACGCTGTTTACCGAAGATACTCTCCCCCTCATTTCATCAGGAGTATTAAGTTGAATGATTGTAGCTCTTATAATAACGCTTATGTTATCGCACATTCCGCTAATCATAAGAACAAGCAACGCAAAGTAGAAGTTTTTGGAAATAGCGAATAAAACCATTGTTATACCAAAGCCCAAAACTCCCAATAATAAATTTCTGCCCGCGTTTTTAAAAGGAGGTCTGTATGCCTGTACAAACGACATAATAAGCGCGCCAACGGCCGGAGCCGCGCGTAAAAATCCAAGTCCTTTTGCGCCGGTATGCAGTATCTGATCTGCAAAAATAGGTAGAACGCTTACCGCGCCGCCAAAAAATACGGCAAACATATCAAGACTGATAGCGCTTAATATTATCTGGTTAGAAAATACAAACTTCAATCCCTCGCCAAGGCTTTCCCAAATGGTTTCCTCTTTTACTCTTTCGGGAACAGGTTTTTTGTGTATTAATGCATAAAACACTACGCCAAGAAAAGCCATGCAAAAAACCACAAAATAAGCCGTACCAAAGTTATAAAAACCGCAAACAAGACCGCCAATAGCCGGGCCGCTGACAGCAGCCGTCTGCCAGGCAACACTGTTCCATGTAGACGCGTTTCCAAATAATTCGGTTGGAACAAGCTGAGCGGCAAAAGCAACCTGTGCCGGAAACATGAATCCTCTTGCAAAACCGGTAATTAAAATTACGCCATATATTGGCAATACACTAAATTCTTTTACAAATACCGAAAACGATGTGGAAAGAGAAAAAAGAATCGCGGCGCAAATAACATATATTGAAGTTGTAATTACTATAATTTTTTTTCTGCTGACTATATCGGCAATGTGGCCGGCAAATAAGGCTACGCAAAAAAACGGAATTGCTTCCACAAGTCCTATTAAACCAAGAGAAAGCGGATCGTGTGTTAAATCATAAATTTGCCAACCAACAATTACGGATTGCATTTGTATTGCCATTGTCATCACAAACCTTGCAAGCACATAGTATCTGTAATCCCTTATTTTCAGGGCGGCATAAGCATCTTGTGTATTTAAAGTATTATCCAATTCAAATCCAAAATAAAATTTCAATTTAGTTTTTTATATTATTTTCTTCAATGCAATTAGTAATGCATAAGCTCATCCAAAGTATAACGAATCATAACATCCCCTTGAAGATGATAAATAATTAGTTTAGTTTTGCAATAATTATAAGCGATTCCTTTTAGATGGTTAGTATCCAATCGGACTATCCGCCTGAACAGGCCAATCATCAAATTATTTAATAAAGGCATATAAATTTGAAAAAAAACATCTGTAAAAAACTGTCTCTTTTACTTATCCTGCTTGCAAGCACAAGCTTTGGACAAGTTTATAACAACGGTTATTACGATTCCATTTCTGTTGATAAGACCACATTTATTAACGATTTAAAAGCAAGAATAAGGTCGCCTTATGTAAAATGGGGCTATGACGATTACTCTTCAACTATAATTCCGAATTACGAATCGCGCGATACCACAAACGGCAAGAGAGTAATTACCTGTATATACAGCGGAGAAAACTATGTTTACACGCCTCCTTTTTCGTGGGGGTATTTCAGTCGCGAACATACATGGTGTTATAGCTGGATGCCAACATACGGCTCGGAAAACGGACAGGAATACTCGGATCAGCATCACCTGTTTCCCGCTAACCAGAACAGCGCAAACGGAATACGCAGCAACCATCCGTTAGGAAATGTTGCAAAAGCCACTTACCAATACCTCGGCTGCAAACTTGGCGCTGATTCAAGCGGCAATACGGTTTTTGAACCTCGACCGGCCCATAAGGGCGATGCGGCAAGAGCTTTATTATATATGGCTGTAAAATATGACGATGTTAACGGACTTTCCTGGAATTTTAATTATCTAAACAGCAAACTCCCTTCTTTAAATGAAGGGCCCGAAAAACTTGAAACACTGCTTCAATGGAACAGCGAAGATCCGCCTGATTTATGGGAAATTAAAAGGAACAATTATATAGAATCGATTCAAAAAAACAGAAATCCTTTTGTTGATCATCCGGAATATGTAAATTACATAGACTTCAATACGCTTACATTAAAAACACCGGCAAATATTGCAACAGAGCCGGCCAACCAGTTTTCAAATTTGACTTACTCGGCAACGGATACTACTTTAACTTTTAAGTGGATAAAAGCCGCAGCCGGTTCACAGGCTCCAGCCGGATATTTTTTAATGGCTTATAAAGACAGTAATTTTGTTATTCCCGTAGATGGTTATACCTACGCTTCCAACAACGATCTCTCCACAGGAAGAGCTTTTGTTTATGTCCCTTATAATGGCGCAGATTCCATAGTTTTTACAAATCTGAATCCAGGTACAGGTTATTTATTTACAGCCTACGCTTATAACGGTTCGGGTTCACAAATCAATTACAAAACTACGGGCGTAATTCCTCAGGTATTAGCAAAAACAGCCGGCAACGCCTTTCCTTATGTCTATTTTGATAAACAGACTGAAACCGTAAACGAAATTTCCGGAACATATAATCTGAATGTTGATATTAGTTCTGTCAAGGATTTAATAGGAGACGGAAAAGTTCTGGTAAAATTGATTTCCGGTAATAGCGCGGCTGTAAACGGTTTTACAAGCCAGCAGCTTACATTTACATCCGGAGGCAACTATACGCAAACCATTCCGTTAAAAATTGTAAACGATACAGTTGCAACCGGAACGCAGTCTCTTGGATTTTCTTTACAATATGTAAGCGGAAACATTACGTTAAATAATCAGAACGAATTTACTTTAAACATTATTGATGATGACGCGGCTTCAGGCGGAAACGAAACATTTGCAAACTTCCCCGAAACCGGTTCCGCTTATGTGAATGGTACTTTTAAAGGACAGGATGGTTCAACATGGTCTTATATTTATTGCTCCGGTAACTCAGCCGCGCAAATCAGCAGCCACAACCCGGTACTAAAAAAAGATGCCTCGGCAAAAATTGAAAGCGGAGTAATACAGGGCGGTTGCGGCGCTATAATTGTTAAGTACATGCAAGCCTTTTCGGCCAATGTTGCCTTGAACATTTACGTAAACGACAGCCTTGTTGGTAAATTAACTTCCAACAGCGAAGTAAGCGTGCCTAAAATATCCGATTCAATAAAAGTTAATATACCTGGCCCTTTCAAATTAAGGTTCCAGCAAAGCAGCGCTACGGCAGGACAGGTAACGTTGGGCAATATTATGTGGAGCGGATATTCTTTGAATAGCGTTATAAAAGTATCGGATATGCCATCATCATTCACCCTTGAACAGAATTATCCAAATCCGTTCAATCCCGAAACTACTATAAGGTATTCAATACCAAAGTCAGGTAATGTATCCTTAAAAGTTTACAATACTTTGGGGCAGCTCGTCAGCACGCTTGTTGACGGATACCAACAGCAAGGAAGTTATAAAGTTAAATTTAACGCGGTTAATCTTGCAAGCGGCGTTTATTTATACAAGCTTACAACAGGCAACTTTTCGGTATCTAAGAAATTACTACTTATGAAATAAAACAGAAAAGCGGAGTCTTGCGGCTCCGCTTTTTTTATGTTCTATTTGCTCTTTTCGGGGTACAAAACAGCTTTCAGACAATTATTTCCAAGATATTTGGCAGCAGCATTTTTAATATCGGCGGCTGTCAGTTTTTCATTCCATTTCGGATAATCAAGAATAATATTAGGGTCATCCTTTGTAACAAGGTAATCAATAATTGAGCTTTTCCAGAAAGCATTTTGTTTTATGCTGACTTCATAAGTTCTCTTTTGTGTTTCCTTTATCTTCTTTACAATTTCTTCCGATGGGCCAAATTGTTTCATGCTGTCCAAAACAGCTACTGCGGCCTTGCATAGTTCCTCTACTCTGGCCGGATTACACGAAAAGTGCATATTAATCATATACCTGCCCTGGGGATATTTGGAGGCGCTTAAACCTGTATTTATACCATAAGTACCGCTTTTATCTTCGCGCACAACCTCTCTCAGGCGTATATTTAAGGCATCAATAAGAGACTCCACGTTATATTTTTCAGCTCTGTCGAAATTAAAGTCACCGGTATAGATATAAACAACATCGCTTTTGGGATCTAAGCCTTTATATACATTTCTTTCAACAATGCCTTTGGGGTTTTCCACGTGTAAGTCTTTAAATTCTTCATTGCTGTTTTTACCCGGCAGCCCGCCAATATACTGCAAAACCAAAGGTTTAAATACTGCTGTATCAATATTGCCTACAAAAAAGAAAGTGAAATCGCTTATATCGCCGAACCTTTCCTTAAATATTTTTTCGGATACTCTAAAATCGACTTTGTCCAGCACTTCGGGAGTAACCGGTATTGCTCGTTTATTGTAGTTATACAATACTCTTGCAAGAGTATCGTTAAACACAACCTGAGGTTCATTTCTCATGTTTTCAAGATAAGCTTTCATTTTTGCCTTGTACGATACAGTCGCTACCGAATCGAACCGCGGCGCGTTGAAATAAAGATACAGCAACTGGAACATTGTTGTTTCATCTTTAGGACTGCAAGAACCATCAATGCTTTCAACTGTTTTGCTAATTCCACAGTTTACTCTTGCCACTTTGCCGCTTAAAGCTTTTTGAAGTTCTATTTTATCAAATTCTCCAAGTCCCGATTCATTGCTTATTTGTGTTGAAAACATTGACGATATATAATCGTCATCGCTAACCAGAGAATTGCCGCCGTAGCTAAAAGCCGAAAACAAAATTTCATCGTTCTTAAAATCTGTTTTCTTAAACAATACTTTGGCGCCGTTTTCAAGCTTCCATTCGGTTATACCGATTTTATCGTAATTTTTTTCTTCCTTTATTTTAGAAGGATTTGGAAGTGTTTTTACCAATGGAACATTTTTAACTTTATCAACATAAGGCGTAATTTTTTCGTTCTGAACCTTGCTCAACACTTCTTTAAGGCTCTCTTCGGTTGGTATCTTCACTCCTTCCTTTTCCGGCACGCTGACAACTACAATTCTGTTATCCGGTAAAATTAATTCAGAAGCGGCTTTGTTTACTTCTTCCAGAGTAATACCGGGAATATACTTCTTATATAAATCGTAATCTTCCTGTATGCTGGTAAGAGGACTGTCTTTAAAATAATTATTAACCAATTCAGAAATAAAAGTAACCGATTCAATTTTGTCTTTTTCGGCTAAGTTTTTTTCCAGCCCGCGTAATATTTTTGTTTTGTTTCTATCAAGCTCGGTTGCGGTAAACCCGAAACGGTCAACCCTCTCAACTTCACGGAGTATTGTCTCAAGCGCTTTTTCCACGCCATTATCCTTAACCATAGCCGAAACCACATTAACGTCAACAGTCCGTACAAAATGGCCTTTGCCGGCATAACCCTGAATAAAAGGAGGATCCGCCAATTGTGTTAATTCATTTAAGCGCGCATTAATCATTCGCACACATAATTGGTTTATGATGTCTTTTCTGTAATCATTTAAAGTTACGGTTTTTTCAATAGGATGTTTCATATATAAACTAACATCCGAACCTGTAGCTTCTTTATCGGAAGCAACGGCAAAAAGCGTTTCCTTATTTGGCGGCACAATGCTGAATTCTCTTTTCCGTTCATTTGAAGGATTTGAAATATTTTCAAAATGCTTTTTAATCAAAGTTTCAATTTCGTTTTTATCAAAATCTCCAACAGCTATAACAGCCATAAGATCTGGCCGGTACCAATCCTTATAAAACTTTTTTATAAGAGGATGCTCGAAAGATTTAATTATATCCATATCTCCAATAGGCAATCTTTCCGCATATTTGGAACCTTTAAATATTACAGGGAACTGTTTATCCTGCATTCTGCTGTCGGCATCTCTCCTTACGCGCCATTCTTCTGTTATTACCCCCCTTTCTTTATCAATTTCTTCATCGTCAAAGGTAAGCCCTTTTGCCCAATCTTCCAGCACAATAAAGCAGGAATCAATAATACCGGCTTTATCCGTTGGCAGCTGTAATTTATATACTGTTTCGTCAAAACCCGTAGATGCATTTAAATCCGCGCCGAATTTAATGCCTATCGATTCCAGGAAATTAACAAGTTCATTCTTCTTAAAATGCTCTGTTCCGTTAAATGCCATGTGTTCAACAAAATGGGCCAAACCTTTTTGGTTGTCATCTTCCAAAACCGAACCGACATTTACAACAAGTCTAAGCTCCGCACGGTTTTCCGGTTTTTTATTCTTAAGTATGTAATACTTAAGGCCATTATTCAAGGTGCCTATTGTTATGGCGGTATCTACCGGTATTTTCTCATCCTGCGAATATATGCTGAAGTTTGCAAACACAAAGACAGCAAGAAGTAAAACGAGCGTTCTTTTCTGGTTCATTTATCTTACCTTTGTTATTGATTGATCATATTTATTATAACCTTTTCCCCATTTATTTCAATTGTTTTAACAAATTAAGTCATAATTCATTACAAAGTAAAGCCCGGTTGATGGCGACTTTAGTTTCTGTTTTATTTGGCATATAATATTTGATAAATTTAACGCCACGCTTCTATTTATATTAAATATCCATTACTTGGTATTTTTTTTATTTATTATTACTTTAAATAAACGGGGAAAATTATTTTTTAATAAACCCGGCTTAATAAATAACCAAATTAAAACGATAATAATGTTATTACCGGATTATTTTTCACTGTTTTCTCTTTCTATCATCAATATACTTATTAATTGTCCGTCATCACTGAAAAGGCACATGGGTTTTGATAAATTTGTAATTTGGTAAACATATTATTATTAAACTACTAACTGTTATGAAAACATATTTAAATATAATTCTTTTCTCTCTTTTTGTATTCGCGGGTTGTTCAAGTTCGCAACAGTCAGCTTCGAAATGCGACAGTATTTTTCTAAAATACGAAATATCTTTCGGTTCAGGCGGAGGATTTACCGGCGAGCGCAACGGATATACTTTAGACACTCTTGGCAATGTTGAAGTGTGGCATAAGTATTCCGCGTTATCTACCGATAAACATAAAATGGGAAAACTTACCTGTGAACAAATTAAATACTTAAACAATTATATAGATTCCAGTAAAATTGATTCTGTTTTTTATAATAAAAAAGGCAACGTAACCAATTTTATAACGCTTAAAAACAAAACAAGTAATGTTGAAATTTCCTGGCCCGAAACACTAAAACATGATAATGTTCCTGCCGGAATAATAGATTTCTATAACTTGCTTGTAAGAAATATTTCGCAAATAAACAAAAAATAAAGGGAGTTATTTTGAAACGTATAATCATATCAGGCTTTTTGTTTTGGTTTGTATTTGCTTTATCCGCGCCTGCGGGCCTAAAACCAAGTGCAAACGGACAGAATTATGTTCAGCACGATTCTAAAAAAGGAATAAACAGACTTGAAAAACAACTTAACAGAAAATTAAACACGGTTTGGAGCAATTGGAACACCACACCCGTATTTGTTGGCGGAAAACTGACCGAACCAGGTTATATAAATGCAAGTGATGTTAACTCCGGATGCTTCTCTTTTTTTAAGGAAAATACTGATTTGTTTGGAATAAGCGAACCGGAAAAAGAACTTAAAAACATCTCCGTTCTGCGGGATAATTTATCCATGACGCATATAAAATACCAGCAGCAGATAGATAATATCCCTATTTACCAGGGACAACTGGTTGTTCACTTAAATACAGATGGTTCTATTGAATCAGTAAATGGAAGATATTATCCGACTCCGATTGTTAAATCCATACCAGCCATAAGTAATATGGCCGCTATCAGCATTGCAAAAGCCAGGCTTGGCAATTATACGGCATTATCCGAAAAGGCCGAATTGAATTTTTATGAGAGGAACAACAAACTTGAATTGATTTATATAGTATCCTTACCGTCAGGCTCTATGCCAAGCATGAAAGTTTTTGTTAACGCTTCAGACGGTTCAGTTATTAAAACCGACAACGGTATAAGATACGATGGACCCGCAATTGGTACAGGAACCGGACTTGACGGGAAATCCAAACAAATTCATACTTACCTGTATGGCGGCAGGTATTATCTGATTGACGCAAGCCTGCCAATGTTTAAAACGCCAATTGACAGTCTTTGGGGAGTTGTTGAAACTTATGACGCGCAAAACGATACCAACGGTTCCGGATATAACAGTGTTCAACAAATAACAGACCCTAACAACGATAATAACTTTAGCGACAGCGTTAAATACAGAGCCGCGGTTAACGCTCATAGTTTTTCGAACACAATATATAAGTTTTATAAATCTCACTATGGAAGAAACAGCTTTGATAATAAGGGAAGCTCTATTACCAATATAGTTCACTATAAACAATCCTATAATAATGCCTTTTGGAATGGTCAGTTTATGACTTATGGAGATGGAGACGACATTACTTTTTCCAATTTTGCCGGGGGTTTTGATGTTGCGGTACACGAATTTACACACGGAGTTACGGAACACACTGCCGGACTTATTTATGAGTTTCAACCCGGCGCCTTGAACGAATCAATGTCCGATGTAATTGCAACTTGCGCTGATAGTACAAACTGGCTGATTGGAGAAGACATATTTACTCCAAGCATATCAGGCGATGCCCTTAGAAATATGCAGGATCCTCATAACGGAAACCAGCAGGGATCGAAATTCTGGCAGCCGGCTAAAATGAGCGAATATGTGACACTGCCAAACACCGAAGATGGCGATTATGGCGGCGTTCATAAAAACTCCGGTATTCCCAACAAGGCGTTTTACAATGTTGCTTCCGTAATTGGCTGCTGGGAAGCGGGACAAATCTGGTACAGAAGTCTGACTGTTTACTTAACTAACAATTCCCAATTTACAGATTTAAGGACGGCTTGTTTAAATTCCGCCAAAGATTTATATGGCAACGGTTCAACAGAATACAATACGGTAGCCAGCGCTTTTACCGATGTAGGTATAACAGATGGCGGTTCCACCGGACAAACATCAGAGCTTATTTATGATGACGGAAACCCTGGGACAGGAGTATACGAAAACGCGGCTAACTGGCAATTGGCAATGCGTTTTACTCCACCGGTCAGCAATTTTGAAGTTACAAATGTAAAAGTATATATAACAGGCGATTTTAATAATCGCTATGGAAGTTTCTATCTTGTAATTTACAATGCAAATTCAATTACGGGACTACCAAATACCAAGCTTATTTCTCCTTACTATTACACTCCCCAAACTGTTGGCTGGCAATCTTTTGATCTTGCAGGAGTATATCCGAATAGTGATTTTTACGTTTCCGTTTCGTATGATGGCTTTAATGTGCCAATGATAGGAGCAGATACGCCTCCGGGAAGCGGAAGGTCTTATGAGTATGCCCCAACACAAAACCTATGGTATTCACTTTATTCCATTAATCAGGATTATACTTTGTTTATCCGGGCTACAATAAAAACACTTACAAGCGTTGTGGAACTTGATACAAAAACACCCAAAAACTTTGAGTTGAAACAAAATTATCCTAATCCTTTTAATCCGTCAACCAAAATTCAGTATGCCTTGCCCAAAGGCGATAAGGTTTCTCTCGCAGTCTACGATATTACAGGCCGAAAGGTTTGCGACCTGGTGAACAATTTTCAAAATGCGGGCACGTATGAAGTAACCTGGAACGGAAAAGATAACTTCGGCAAAACCGTTGCAAGCGGTATTTATTTCTACTCCTTTAAAAACAGCCAATTTCAGCGAACCCTTAAAATGGTTCTTACAAAATAAAAAAGATTTGCGGACTGCTTTTTCTTTCTTAAAAAGCAGTCCGCTATTTACATTTTTTTCTTGCAAGTGTTATCCTCAAAAACTATTTTATACTCGTGTCATAAAAATAATCAAATAACAAAGGAGGGTTAAATGGCTTTAATCGAATGGTCAGATAAATACAGCGTTGGTATTCACTCGATTGACGAACAGCATAAAATATGGATTGGTCTTATAAACAAACTACACGAAGCCATGCGTCAGGGAGATTCTCATAATGTTTTAAAAAGTGTATTGGCCGAAGTAGTAAGTTACACCAAAACACATCTTTCTCATGAAGAAAAACTTTTTGCTCAGTATAACTATCCTGAATCCGCAGCTCACATTGCCATACATAAAAAGTTTACAGATCAGATACTTGAATACCAAAAAGAGCAGAGTGACAACAAAACAATGCTTAGTCTTGAGGTAATGAATGTTTTACGTAATTGGTTGATAGATCACATTACAAATACGGATAAAAAATATTCCCAATTCTTTATTTCAAAAGGACTAAAATAGTTTTAACAATACAGGCGGGAACAAAGCTTGCCCGCCTTGTGTTTTATAATAAAAAATGAGATTGTTCATTCCCCCTTTTTGTTTAACTTTTCTACCGCCTGTTGGGGAATATTACTTAAACGGCTAATTTCAATAGTCGAAGAATTTGGGATAATGCGATGATAACTAGTGAAAAACCAAACGCGCTTATTGTTGAAGACAATGAAATAAATCTGGAAATTATTGAAAGATATATAACCGATATTTGCGCTGTTGACTCAATAAACAACGGAACCGATGCCATAGGAATGGCAAGTAAAAAGAAATACGATATTGTGCTTATGGATATCAACCTTGGCAACGACATAGATGGAATTACAACTACCAAAGAGATAAAAAAGATGGCAGAGTATTCCGATGTACCGTTTGTAGCCCTTACAGGGTACGCTATGAGCGGAGATAAGGAAAAGCTGCTAAATTTGGGTTTAACGCATTATCTTTCAAAGCCGTTCGAAAAAGAAGAGCTTTCGAGCTTAATAAAAAAAATACTTAGCTTATAGCAGAAATCTGCCATAAGCTAAAAGTCATTTGGCAACTCATTAAGCTGGGCTGCCGAAAAAACCGGGCCGTCTATACAAACATAAGTCCCGCCTATATTGCACCTGCCGCATTTTCCCAAACCGCATTTCATACGATTTTCCAAAGTAGTAATAATTTGTTCTGGAGCAAAACCGGCCTTCTGAAGATTTTGAAGGACAAATTTAATCATTATCGGAGGCCCGCAGGTTATCGCAATTGCATTTTCGCTGGAAGGGTTCATTTTATCGAGAATTGTAGGAACGAAGCCCACTTCTCCTTTCCAATCTGCAGTTTCGCCTCCCGGATCGACAGTTTGAACCAATTTCATATCGCTTCTTTCGGCCCATAAAGCAAGTTCGTTTTTATAAACGAGGTCGCCAACAGAACGCGCGCCTGCCAGTACAGTTATATCCTTAAACTGATCTCTTAAATCGAGACAATTCCATATTAAAGACCGCAGCGGAGCCAAACCAATGCCGCCACCTACAAAAATAAGATTTTTTCCAACCATTTCTTCAATTGGAAACGAGTTGCCATAAGGTCCTCTGAAACCGACTTTATCCCCTTTATCCAGTTTTTTAAGCGCGTTCGTTACTTTACCCACTACTTTAAAACTGCACTCAATATAACCTTTTCTTGTGGGCGATGAAGCTATACAAAAAGTAGATTCGCCCTCTCCAAATACCGAATACTCGGCAAACTGCCCCGCTTTAAATGTAAATTCATCAGCCAGCCGAGGATCGTCAAACACAAGTTTGAATGTTTTTGTATCGGCTGTTTCCCATCTTACCTCTTCAACATGAGTTATAAAAGGTTTATAGATATTTTCCATTCCCAAAATCCTTTATGCTTTTTCTGTCTATCAATATTTAACTGTTGCAGAAGCTACTTCGTAAATATCAAGATTTACGGGACAAGCTCTTACGCATCTGCCGCACCCGGTACAAAGCGGTTTATTAAACCGTTCGCTAAAGTACTTGAATTTGTGCATTACACGCTGTCTGTAACGTTTTGACTGTATATCGCGCGGGTTATGCCCCGATGAGTGTTTTGTAAAAACGGGAAACTGGCAGGCATCCCAGTTCTTCCGCCTGAAACCCTTATTGTAGTGCATTTCATCCACTATATCAAAGCAATGGCATGTGGGGCATAAAAACGCGCAGCTTGCGCATCCAAGGCAGCGCGCGGAATATTCATCCCAGAAATTGCTGTCAAAATTATTATCCAGCCAGCTTTTAATTTTATCCGTTTCAAGAGGCTGACGTATTTTCTTTTTTACTTCGCTATAAATACTGGCAGATTTAATTTCCGTTTCCGATGCTTTTAAGCCTTCAAGTTTGCTGGCAAGCTCTTTTCCTTTTTCCGTAACGGTCTCAGCGTAATACTTGCCATCCTGATCAGTTTTAAGTTGAATATCGCTTCCTTCGAGGCTATCTGGCATAATGCCGAAGCTTGTACAGAAGCAGGCTTCATCACATTTAGAACAGGCCACGGAAATAATTGTTGTATTTTCTCTTCGCTTAATATAAAATTTATCTTTATACTCGTACGAAAACAGTAAATCCAGCGTATTAAACGCGGCCGCGTCGCAAGGCCTTAGCCCAACAATAATTGTCTGCGCCTCATCCGGTTCAATATCTCTAACCTGAATATCTTTCCCTTCAATCTTAAATTTTACCAATGGCTCAGTAACCGGGAAAAATTTCTCTTTTGCCGATCTAACTGTGTTAATATATTCTTCCGGCATAAGAACTTCATCTGCCGATGATATTTTTCTGAACATGGAAACTTTATTGTATAATACAGGGGCAATAATACTTGCGCCTGTTTTTAATAAAGCCTCTATTAATTCTTTATATCCGGCAGAAATTCTGTAATAATTCATATCAAAACTCCCGGTTTATCTTATAAATTCTTCTTTATCTTCAATTTTAAATTCAGTTAATGGCGGTTTGGCGTTCATATCTTTGCCCGCTCTGTAACCGAAATTCTTAAAAATCTCTTTAGACATTTTTTTATTGAGCAACCCCAAAGGTATGTTCTGGTGACAAGCTCTTTCACATTCGCCACAGCCCGTACATCTGCCGGCCAGATGAAAAGCGCGCGTTATGTGCCAGCTTAAATTACCTACCGGATGCGCGGAAGAATCAATCCATTGCGGAGTTGTTTTATCTACAACGCATCGTTCACAATAACAAAGCGGACACGCCTGACGGCAAGCGTAACAGCGTATACACTTTTCAAATTCCTTATTCCAGAACTCCCATCGTTCGCTGACCGACATGCTCTCAAGCTTCTCTACATCTTTAAACGCTTCGGCAGGGTTAACCGGCTTTTCCTCCACAGGTTCGCCCACAAGCGTATCGTAAACAGCCGGAGTATGGCTCTGGCAAGCCCTGCATTTGACGGCTTCGTTTCCGTCTTTATCTTTAACGCCGTTACAGGCAACGCCAATAATGTAAACCTGCTCGCGCGTCAGTTGATTTTCCTGTATCAGAGCAATAATCGAGCGGGCATCGCAGCCTTTAACAACTACGGCTACCGGCTTTTCTCCTGTCAGCTTAAAACCTCTTGTTAAATAGGTTACAAGATTGTTTACGCAAAAGGAGTTAAATATAAATTTTTCCGCCTGTTCCGGCGTTTTTGCAATAATTGTTTGAACCTTGCCGGGTATGGTTCCTTCGGCATATCCTATTGCCGAAGATACTTTTCCTGATTGCAGAAGTTCCTTTACTATTTGGTTTAATGTTGACATTCCAGTCTCTAAATTCTTTAATTTATTCTGTTCTATTTTTCAGATGCTTCAACCGTTTCTTCGGAAAAATCAAATTCTTCTATCGGAAAAGAAACACCCGATAGTTTTTTATACTCTGTAAACGGCCCCAGTTCTTTTATTTCGCTGGTAAACTTATTAATCAGATCGGCCCATTTGGCGCCCTCGGCGGCAGATACCCAGCTGAATTGAACCCGTCTCAGGTCTATTCCCACAAAGTTCAGCAGTTCCCTGAATATTGTAAATCTTCTGCGCGCATGAAAGTTACCCGCGTTGTAATGGCAGTCATTAGGATGACAGCCGCTTACAAGCACTCCGTCCGCGCCTTTCTCCAATGCTTTTACAATAAGGTTATAATCAATTCTTCCGGTACAAGGTAACCGCATAATTCTTACATTCGGCTCGTATTTAAGCCTGCTTGTTCCCGCCAAATCCGCTCCGGTGTAAGTACACCATGTACATACAAAAGCTGCAATAGCGGGCTGAAATTCTTTTTTACTGTTTATATTCTCTTCCGGCATTTTATCCTTCTGTTTTATGCTTTTGTGTTTTAAGCAAACATCGCGTCAATTTCAGCGTATACTTCTTCATCTGTAAAGCCTGCCAAATCAATTGATTTTGAGCGGCAAATAGACAAGCATGTGCCGCAACCCTGGCATACGCCATGATTAACAGACGCTACTGTTTTTAATACTTCGCCATTACGGTTTTTAATTTCTTTTCTTTCTATTGCCTGATAAGGACAAGCGGTAATACAAAAACCGCAACCGGCGCATGTAGTTTCGTTTACAGTTGCAACGTAAGGTTCGCGTTCAAGTTCTTCGCTGCTGCAAAGCCCCAATACCTTTGAAGCCGCCGCCGAAGCCTGCGCTACAGCTTCTGGAATATCTTTTGGAGCCTGACAAGCGCCGGCAAGAAATATTCCCGCGCTGTTTGTTTCTACCGGTCTCAATTTAGGATGAGCTTCCGAAAGGAAATGATATTTATCGTACCCAACGCCAAGTTTTTGAGCAAGCGGAACAATATCGCTTTGAGCGGTCATTGCGGTTGCAAGAACAACCAGATCCGCGGCAATTTCAACCTGCGTTCCGCTTAGCGTATCGGCTCCTTTAACAATCAGTTTATCCCCTTCCTGATATATTTTTGATACCCTGCCGCGTAGATAAACAGCCTCGTCCTCTTCAATAGCTCTTCTTACAAATTCATCGTAGTTTTTTCCTGCGGATCTTATATCCATATAAAAAACAAACGCCTTGCCGTTATGCACTTTATGCTTATATAGCATTGTATGTTTTGCCGTATACATGCAGCAAATTTTTGAACAATAGCTTATTCCCTTGGCATCATCTCTTGAACCGACACACTGTATAAAAACAACTGTTTCGGGAGTTTTACCGTCCGAAGGTCTTTTTACTTCTCCAAATGTAGGCCCTGAAGCGCTTAAAAGCCTTTCAAACTGCAAAGAGTTAATAACATCGGGATACTTTCCGTATCCGTACTCGCCATATCCTTTGACCGTTGGAAAATTCTGTTCCTTTTTTATTGAATAAAGATCGTAACCGGTGGCAACAACAATAGCTCCCACTTTCTCCTTAATAAACTCATCTTTCTGTTCAAAATCTATCGCTTTTCTGTCACAGAATTTTTCGCACGCCTTACATTTTCCGGTTTTAAAATATGTGCAGTTTTCTTTATCTATAACGGGAATATTAGGAACGGCCTGCGGAAAAGGAACATAAATTGCCGTTCTTTTTCCAAGTCCCGTATTAAACTCGCCGGGGATTTTCTTCATAGGGCATTTTTGCTGACATATACCGCATCCGGTACATTTAGTGTCGTCTACATATCTGGCTTTTTTTCTGATTGTAACTTCAAAATTGCCTATATACCCTTCAACGCTTTCCACTTCGGAATAAGTATACAGCTTAATGTTTTTATGCGAATTAACGCTAACCATTTTGGGCGTTAAAATACACTGCGAACAGTCAAGCGTAGGAAAAGTCTCGGAAAGCTGTGCCATGTGCCCGCCAATGGAAGGAGACTTTTCAACAAGCACAACTTGCCGGCCTCCGTCCGCAATATCAAGCGAAGCCTGTATACCGGCAACTCCCCCGCCTATTACCATGGCTCTTCTTGTAACCGGAATACGGATAGGCTGCAACGGATGGTTCCGTTTAACTTTTTCAACCATAATCCTAATAAGATCAAACGCTTTTTGCGTGGCGTCTTCCTTATCTTCGTGCACCCACGAACAATGTTCTCTTATGTTTGCCATTTCGCAAAGGAAAGGATTCAAACCCGCTTCGCTCACGGCTCTGCGAAAAGTTTTTTCGTGCATTAAGGGGCTGCAACTTGCAATCACTACTCCCGTCAGCTCATATTTCTTTACGGCATCCTTAATTAAAGTCTGCCCGGGATCCGAACACATGTATTTATAATCTACCGAATAGACTACATCCCTTAGCTTAGAGGCTCTTTCCGCAACCGAAGAGCAGTCTACAGTCCTTGCTATATTTTCGCCGCAATGACAAACAAAAACACCAACCCTTGCCATCCAAAACTCCTGAAAAATTTTTTATATTATTCCTTTTTCTTTCAACAAAGTAAAAGGTTCATTAAAATGAGATTCAAATCCGAGTTTCTTATAATCAACTCCTAAAGAAAGAGCAACCAATTGAGTGATGTACAGAATTGGAGTTTTAAACTCGGTCATGAATTCATTATTTATTTGAGACTGCCTCATATCCAGATTAACATGGCACAAAGGGCAGGCAACGGCAATACAATCTGCCCCGGCTATTTTTGCAGCGTTGAGAATTCTTCTGACAAGCTCAAGCACAACATTTGTTTGCGGTATGGCATGGCTTGCGCCGCAGCACTCCGTTTTATGAGACCATTGAACAGGCTGAGCGCCGGTAACAGTTACAAGATCATCCATGGATACAGGGTCTTCGGGATCGTCAAAGTTTACAACATCGGTAGGACGAACCAAAAGACAGCCGTAATAACAGGCAACCTTTAAATCCTTTAACGGTTTTTTAACCATTGTTTTTAATTTTTCGTAACCGTATTCGTCTCTTAACAGCTCCAGCACATGAAATACTTTAATATCGGTGTTTATTTCGTCACCCAGAATTTCAGTCATTCGGTTTTTAATTGTTTCCGAATTGTTCACGTGGTGCTTTGCAGTTTTAAGCCTGTTATAGCAAGCCGCGCAAGGGGCTACAACGTTATCAAGCCCCTGACCGGAGGCGCTTAACAGGTTTGAATAAGGAAGCGCAATGCCAAGTTCTTCCTTGGTGTTATGCGCGGGCGTAGCTCCGCAGCAGACCCAATCGTCAATTTCTTTCAGCTTTATGTCAATTTCATCGCAAACGGCTTTTGTGGATATATTAAACTCTTTTGCCGTTGAGTGAAGAGAACATCCGGGGAAATAACCATAATCCATCTTTTACCTCCTAATGTTCTTTTATATTTTTATTATCTGAATCATTCCGCGAAACAAAGTAATCGGATTTTTCAAAAATCTTTTTAATACGTTTTTTATTTTTTACCCCTTCCGGCAGGAGGGATATTTTTCTCTTCATAAACATTTCCGCGCCAAGAGCGGCATCTTTTAAAAACTGACCGGTTCTTATGTTAAATTCGGCAGTCATTCCCAATTCATACGATCTTCCTTCGGTTTTAACATATTTAAGGAATAGTTTGTTGAATTCTGCCGCGCCTTTAACCTTTGGTTTAATTCCCTTTTTGACCCCTAATATTCTGATTGTTTCCATAACACGGGCTATGTCTATATCTTTAGGGCATCGGGCCGAGCAAGTATTGCAGCTTGCGCATATATATGGGGTTTTTGAGTTAAGTACAATTTCCGGCTGGTTTAACTGAATAAATCTTATTATTTGGTTGGGCGTCTTATCCATAAAGCCTGCAACCGGGCAACCGGCTGTGCATTTTCCGCATTGGTAGCAATTATATAAATCAATATTGCTTAATTTTTTGAATTCGTCGGTAAAATTATCAACGGATTCATCAAGATGTAACTGCATATTAAACTCCGATTAATATGGTAAACATAAGTAAATTTACCGTTAAAGTAAACGTTAAACATTGGGAAAAACGCTGGATTTTTCTTTTTAATAAAAGATATTGCTATGGGGCTTTTGGTATTTTTGCAGATACCCGGCATTTAGTTATCTCTAAAATTAAGGGTAATCAATTTATTTAGCGAACAATTTGCATAAGCAAATTATCTGCCAATGTTTTACCGCTTGTTTTCTACAAAATATTACGTTTTTTGTCTGATATTTCTCATTAAAGAGAAATACTAATTCTCGTTAGGGATAAAAATTATAAAGTAGGAGTTGTAATTTGTGTTATCCATATCAAATCAGAAGTCGGGCTTTATAAAATAAACCTGAAGAAATATAGCGAATAACAGCTAATTAATCAACTGTTATCCGCTTATATTGAAAGGAAGAGGAAACGCTATTTTAACAAAAGAAGCTTTTTGGTATTTGAGTATTTTCCACTCTTGAGTTCGTAAAAATATACTCCGCTCGAAAGTTTGCTGCCATCAAAGTTTACAGAATAATTCCCCGCGTTTTTATATCCGTTTACCAAAGCAGCCACTTCCCTGCCCAATACATTATATATTTTTAATGTAACATTGCCCGATTGCGGAATTGAAAAACCAATTGTAGTTGTGGGGTTAAAAGGATTTGGATAATTTTGAGCCAATTTAAACACAGCTGGTATGCTGCTTGTTGTCTGTTCCTTTACATCCAGAACCCCGGCGTTTGCAAGCTGCGTTTTAACGCTTGCCTGCCTTGCTGTAATAAACGATTCTATACCCGGTATCCGTTGCTGGCCGCCTCCCTGCCCGTTTCCACCTCCCGAAACCGAAACATCGCTTTTAATATTGGTATCAAACTGCGCCAGAGTGTATTGCTTTCTTGAATCAAGCTCCACATAAGGGCGTATAACCGCGGCTATACTATCGGCATGTTCAAGAAGAGTTGCCGGAACAAAATAACTGCTAAACATGTCTGCAAAAGTTTTTAAGTATTCTGTTTTCAGAGTACTGTTGCCATAAACCTTACTAATTAGCGGACGGCTTGCAGTACTGTTTACATAGGTGATACTCAGCGTTTCCGCCGTTGTGTTGTTATTTCCGCCGCTATAACCGCCAAACGACATGTTGGTATCCCAAATAATCCATTCCATTTTTTGAGTGCTTTCATTAAAATATACATAAAAATTCCGGCCGCTTTCCACATAAGAATCGAGGCTCGCAAAAAGTATATCCGTGCCCATTCCTTTATAAATACTTTCCATATTTACTTTTTGCGGCAAGTCCGTTGCCATGTTGGAAGAACTGTTCAACACATCAATGACTGAAACCAAATCCGTCCATGGAGTAGCCGAGTCATCTGTTTTCAGTTCATAACGGCTCGTATAATTACTCACGGAATCTCCGTAAAAAGCAAAATCGGAAAGCACCTGCGATGTTTGTCCACCGCCCGGATTGCCTCCTCCCGGCCCTCCGCCAGGATTACCGCCACCGCCGCCATTTCCTCCTCCGTCTCCGCCAAACGCGTCCACAGCTTTATAAAGATTTCCGCCTTTATTATTAAAGTGCGTTGAAAGAAATTTCTTATCAACAGGTTCAACAATTGAATATAATCCCCAAACGGAATCATTAATATAAATAAACGCAAAAGTACCCCGCGGAGCTGCAATACCGGCATTTTTACAAAAATCGAGGTGCATTTTTTCTCTGATAAACGAAGGATCGGAATAGCAATTATTCAGAAACAACCCTTTCAATCCGTCATATTTTTGGTCATCCCTGTATTCATTGAAATCTATTTTCATCGGTTTCTTATTATTGGGGTGACTATAAGATGAGTTTCCTTTTAAACGGGCTCCGCAACTATCAAGCTCTGTTCCGTCAATTACAACCTTGGCAACCATGTATTGTTCGTTTCCCTGAGTGTAATAAGTGGTAAGAGAATCCCAGTAATTCGGCTGATCAAAATACAGCTTAATTGTATGAACTTTGATACCTGTAAAAAAAGTATCGCCGGCATTTTGCGCGTAAGAGCAATAAGCTGACAATATAATAAACATTAAAATAAATCGTCTTTTAAGGTTCATTCCGTCCTCTTTATATGTTTACTTTTCAAATCTGTATACCAATAGGCTAAGAATAGTTAATTTCTATATTCTTCTGAAAAAAGCGGGTATTTCCTTAGCAAAATGGTTTTGACTGTTATCTTGATAACAGATGTTTTGTTAGGTTTTAGACGACATAATAGGCAATAAACTTGCGGGAAATAAAAAGGCTGCCGATTGTATCTTTTTTTAAGGAAAGAATTATTTTAAATTAACATCCTTTAATAGAACAAATTTATACTGTTTTGCTTTTAATGTTTTTACAATTTGAGGTAATATTTCTCCGGTATGATATCCCCTGCCGTTTATATGAAAAATCAGAATTGAACCCGGTTTTGCTTTGGCAAGAACCCAGTTTTTAATTTTTCCGGCTGATAATTTTTTATCGGGATCCCCGCTTGCAAAACTCCAGTGAACAGTTTTCAGGCCCAGTTCACTGACTTCGTGTAAGGTTTTTGCGCTGTAATTACCTGCCGGGAAACGGAAAAAACGCGGCTGACGCCCAATTACATCCTTAATAATATCATTGGCATCTTTAATTTCTTTTATGAAAGTTTCATCGGGTAGTTTTTCCATGTGAAGGAAATGGGAATAGGAATGATTTCCAAAATCTATAAAGCTGTATTTGCTTATCTCTTTTACCTTCTGCATGTTTCGTTTGCAAAATTTTCCACCAAGAAATATGGTACATGGTATTTTTTCTTTTATAATAAAGTTAAGAATAGAAGTATCCATATAGGCGGGAGCATTGCTTTCGCAGGCATCAAATGTTAGCGCAATCTCTTTGTCTGAAGAGGTAAAAGAAGTATAAACTTTTTCCTGTGTGTAGGATTTAGAATTGACTGTAATTATAAACAGAAGTACCAGAAATATAAGGAATGGTATTTTTATTGAACAAATATCCGTTCTATTTATATGGAGCCGAAACATTTTAACTATCCGTTTTTTAAGCCGTTAACTTACTTTGTCAAAAGCTTTATCCGAAATATCTTTCCTGAAATAAATATTGGTATAATTTATTTTAGAAACAGCGGCATAAGCCTTTTGTTTAGCGGCTTTTAAATCATTTTCTTTTATAACAGATGTAATGCCCAGAACCCGGCCTCCGTTAGTAACTATTTTACCATCTGTCTCTTTTGTACCAGCATGATAAACAATTATTTCAGGGTCATTTATAGAGTCAAGACCTTCTATTACAAAACCTTTTCCAAATGAATCAGGGTAACCGCCTGAAGCGGTAACAACGCATACGCTTGCTCCCGAAGAAAACGAAACGCAGTTTTTATCAAGCTTATAGTTTGCAGCGGAATAGAGCAATTTTACAAAATCTCCTTTAACAAGCGGGAGCACGGCCTGTGTTTCCGGATCGCCAAACCGGCAATTAAACTCTACAACTTTCGCGCCTTCGCCCGTTATCATAAGTCCGGCGTACAAACACCCTACAAACGTCCTCCCCTCTTCACGCATTGCGTCAAGCACGGGACATATAATTTTATCATCAATCTCTTTTTGCAATTCTTCCGTAACCAGTGGAGCCGGAGCATAAGCGCCCATTCCGCCGGTGTTTTTTCCCTTATCGCCGTCACCTATCCTTTTGTGATCCTGAGCGGCAGGCAGGCAAATAAAATCCGTTCCGTCTGTAATTGCAAATACGGAGGCCTCAAGCCCTGTCATAAACTCTTCAATAAGAACCTTACTCCCCGCGCTGCCAAATACTTTGTCGGTAAATATCTCTTCCAGCGCATCAACCGCCTCATCATAATCAGCGCAAATCAGAACACCCTTACCGGCAGCAAGTCCGTCTGCTTTAATAACAACAGGGTACTTTTGCCCTTTTATATATTCAATTGCTTTTTCTTTTTCCGTATCCTCAAATTCCTCATAAGCGGCTGTTGGAACGGAGTATTTTTTCATCAGTCCCTTTGAAAAAGATTTATGAGCTTCAATATCCGCGGCTTTGGAATCAGGGCCAAATACTTTAATGCCTTCTTCCCGCAAAACATCCGCAAGACCTTCGGTCAATGGTTTTTCGGGACCAATAACAACCAGGTCAATCCCTTTTTCCTTACAAAAACCGGCGAATCCTTTTTTATCGTTAATATCATAATTCAGATTTTCGCCAAGGTTTTTAGTGCCCGGGTTACCCGGCACAATATATAATTTATTTAGTGATTCGCTTTGTTTTAATCTGTATGCAAGTGCGTGTTCTCTTCCGCCGGAACCAATTAGGCAAACGTTCATTCTCTTTCCCTGATTAAAAATTGAAACTGTTTAACAAGTTGTTCGGTAAGCAAATCCCGCCTGTGTTTTTCTATAAAGTCAACATTAGGCTGAGGGAACGAATTAGTCCTGTAGAGCTCATAACTTTTAATTATGGCGTTTTTAATTTCCGTTATATTATCAGGAGCTGTAATAAAAGAAGCGCCGTACTCCTGCGCCGATTGCTTCAAGGCGCCATCCGGTACGCAAGCAATTATAGGTTTTTTTGTACCTATATACTCATAAAGCTTACCGCTTGAAATAGTATCGGCATTACGTCCGTTGCCAACCATAAACCACAACACATCGGCCATCATGGTTTTGGATAAAGCTTCCTGATGATCGAGATAGCCATAAGTTTTAATAAACTCCTGAAGTTTAAGTTTGCGTATCAGCTTCATGTTTTCCGAACGCAGGTAACCCACAAAATGCAATTCTATGTTCGCGGCAATTTCCGGCCGTTCAAGACTGATTTCCTTAAATGCCTGTAAAAAGTATTTAGGGGTGATGTATTCGTAAAAAGATCCTGAATACGTCAGATACATTTTATTGCTTTTCTTTTGCTCAATTTTCACTTTTAAAAAGTCGTCCGGGTCAAAGCCATGGGTAACAATAACAATATCCTCAAAGGAGAGGAACTGATAAAAGTTAATCAGCTTTTCCTTCATTTTTCTGTTAGTACAGGTAATTTTATCCGCCTTTTTAAGCGCCCGGTACTCCATTTTTTTATGAAGGTATCTGTGAACCGGCGTAGGGTAAAACGCAAACTGGTAGCCGTACCATAAATCGCGGTAGTCTACAACCAATGGTATATCAAATTCCTTTTTCAGTTCAACAGCCATGTTAACCGTAGAAAACGGAGGACCGCTGACAAAAATCACATCAAAATTTTCGTTTTTAAGTAATTCTCTTGCCTTTTCAATAGCCTTATTGGCCCAGCCTATTTTGTTATCGGGAATAAAAACTGTGCTGCTTATTCTGCTTAATAGCTTCCTTACCCACTCCTTTGGCATTTTCATTGTACCCTTGTTTGCAAGCAAGGAGTTAATGTCTTTCCCCGATACCCTCACAACATTGATATTGTTTTCTTCAACTTCTTTAAGCAAAGAAAGATCGTGAGCATAATAACCGGTAGCTTCGGTAGTAAGTACGGTTGGTTCCCAATTATAACGTCTCATATACTTTACAAACTTCAGAGTCCTTTGAACTCCGCTGAAGCCCATTGGCGGGAAATAATATGCTATTACAAGAACTTTAAACATTTTTTACAATCTTATTAAAACAAAAATATATATTAATATAATTCATATTAATTTTTGAAAGGCATAATTCTGAGTGATTAACAGAAATACACAAACTTATCTTACAAAAGTAAGCAAAATTTTCCATAGTTTTAACTACTTTTTTTACAAACAACTAAAAACTATAAAAGATTTTGCCTGCATTAGTTAGATGCCTTTTATGGTATAAACCTTCATAATGGCGTTTACTCTTCATAAACAGCTTTATGTTAAGTTGTGTTAACGCTTATCAACAAAGAAATTACAAGAGGAATTACTCGCTTTATTATTTCTGTAACAACAGCTTTTTCACAGAGCTAAACTCAGCAGTTTTCAGTTGGTAAAAGTATACTCCCGAAGCCAGACCGGAAGCGTCAAACTGTACCTTATAACTGCCTGCAGTTTGTACTTCGTTCACAAGCTCACGTATTTTTTGCCCGAGTATATCGTATATGGTTAGGTTAACGCGCCCAGCTTTTTGTATATCGTACGCAATTGTTGTAACCGGATTAAAAGGGTTGGGATAGTTTTGGCGTAGCTGGTATTTTTTTATTATAGTTTCCGTATTAACTTTAACATCGGTATAAATAGTATCTCCCCATATTTTATCCCCTATTTTACAGCCTTTTATTTCCCATTTGTATAATGGACTGACATCTCCCTGCGAATTCGAATTTATCAGCCCAATGTTTTTAGATAATGTATATCCGCCTGCTCCAAAACCATCTTTACGATAATAAAAGCTTAGGCTTTCCAGATTCTGATTCCACAGAATAGCATTATTACCGGTACAAATAAATGGTTCACCGCTATACAGGTTAAACTCGTTGGAAACAAATACGGAATCACCTCCAAACGCTGTTAAATCCTGCACAAGTCTTTCGCTATTGGGCTTAATGTTTGTATCGTATCTGTAAACCATTCCTTCCGCAGAGTCAATTCTTTCGTACGAATATGACTTACGGGTTTCAAATCCGCTGGTTGTTGTCTTAATGATAAAATACTTCAACTTATTCGGCATAATGGTATCGCCAACTACCTCTTTTTTACCGCTTCCAGAGTAAATTGTGAAATTATCATTTAGAGTAGTGTTGTATATCCACTTGTTTCCTTTTGCTAACGGATAATAACTTAGCAAGTGTGTGGGAATAGGAATTTTTTTTATGATCTTAATTGAGTCCCCGTTTACTTCCCATAATTTGTAACGACTCATAACATAAGAAATATCACTTGCCGGTTTTTTATAAAAACCTATAATGGATTTATCAAACGATTTCCTTACTTCAAAGCTTTTTGCGAAATCTGTGGAAACCAGCTCATTTCTTCCGTCAATCAAATAAACGGTTCCGCTTTTATCGTTATCGGTCGCAAAAATAAAGCGGTTATTTGAAGTATAAACAACCTTCCAGCTACCTGCTTCCCCGCCATTATCTGAAACCGCCAAATAGTATTTATTATCATCAGGCATATACCTTGCATATATATGACGGTTATCCTTATCGAAAAAGACATCATAATAAAGAGGATATACGGCCGTATTAACTTTCCTAAAAGTAACGCCCATATTATCCGTCTTACATAAATTGTTGTTATTAATAAAAAACCATACGCTATCGTTCAGAGGACTCTGGGCGACAAGTATAGCTTCCCCATTGGCAAAACTTTTTAGTGTATCCCAGTTCCAGCCAGCGTCTTTACTGTAAAGCACGCAATCCGAGTTTGCAAAAATCAGACTAACATTTTGTTTTGAAACAAAGAAGGAACTAACCGGATTTTTTACCCAAATCTGAACTTCCCTGTTATTTTGATGACGAACGATGTAAGAATCGCCTTCAGTTCCGCCGCAATTTTTATTATAAATATAATTATCTACATCGTTATTCAAAAATTGATAATCGGTTATATTATTATAAATCCAATAAGTATAGTCATTCAAAAAAACTTTATCCGAGTGAGTATCCATATCAAGCTTAAAAACGCTATTGTTATAGTTATAATAATCGGCGCTGTCATAGCAACTTTTTAATCTGTAAAACAAATGAGTTATTTTGTTTGAGTCGTCTATCCCCTTCAAACCATTGAAATAAGGTCCGTCATACTTTATCTGCGAGAGACAAAGAATGTTACACAACAGAACCAGTAGTATTAAATTTGTTTTCATCATTTTCCCCTTTTAAATACATGAAAATTTTAACTTTTATAAGTTTGTAAATTGCTATATAAAAGTCAATATTAATTTGGCGCGGGCAAAAACCCGCGCCATGTCAACAAATCAGATATGATACGAAAGTTTGAAGATAACATTTCTTCTGTCTTCAAACCGGGCTCCGCTGAAAAAAGCTCCTTTAATAAGGTGATCGTTATCAAAAAGGTTATTAACATATACAGAGGGTTCAATTGAATTACCGTTTGATAAATTGAACGTATAACCGCCTGAAATATTAACCACCCAATAAGCGGGAGTATGCGCTCCGTTGTTCAGATCGAACAAGCCGGTCTTAAAATCATAGCTATCATTACCATTTGTAAGCCCCGAACCGTAAACGGCGTTTATATTAGCGAACCAGTTTTGCGGCTGGTAGTTTAACCCAATCGTTGTAGATAACCGCTGGTCATGGTCTAAATCGAACGCGGAAGCGGCATCCTCGGCAGGTAAAAATCCGCCTGAGACAGCCCCTGTTCCGTAAGCGTGAATTACAGATGAATTGATATAACCCGAAAACGGTATTTCGGGAGCGGTATATGTAAGCGCGAACTCTATTCCGCTAACTTTTATTTTTTCTATGTTTACCGCAACCCTGACGGTACTTGAGCCGTATGTTTCGTCATCAAGCCCCGGAGTGGCCTCCTTGTAAAACCCGGAAATTTTGCTATTAAACCCATCTCCCCAATTGCGTATATAAGATAACTCGTAAAGGTTGTCTTTTTCCGGAATGGTTGGTTTTGCGTTATTCCCCATTACAGATGCAACCGCGCTTAAGCTTTCAATATTAGTCGGCATAAAAAGATGATCGTAGCTTAAAGACAGACTATTAAAATCGTCTATAAAAACACTCCATTTTACACGGGGCGAAAGCTGATAAGTATTGGGCAATGAAGGAGCGTTATGAATATCGTACCTCACGCCAACGTCAAATTTCGTCCATTCGAAAGGGTGAATTTCCGTCTGAACAAACGTGCCAATATCGTACCCGCTGTAGTCGGATATATTCTTTGCTTTTTCCCCTCCTTCATCAACAAACCGGAAATCTTCGGTACCGGATATATAGCTATAATTAAAACCGGCAGCATATTTGAACTTATGCGAAAGCCTCTGTTCGTATTTGCCTCTCAAGCCGGAAGTAACAAAGTATCTGTTTTGCTTAATCACATATCCGTCAGTCGTATCGTCTCCCAGATATACTTTATTGTCATCATAGACTGAAGGAGTGTACTTCATTCCCCCTTCTCTCACAAATCCGCCCAGGAACAACTCCGATTCTTTTTCGGCTTCTGTTGAAATGATGTGATAATATGAAAGAGTCTGAAACGCGTTGTACGAATTCTGATCATCCGAAACAAGTCCTTCGGCAGGATCATACGGAACCTGTGTGTTTGTGCGGCTATAGTTTAGATTTGAGGTAAGGTAATCGTTAGGACTTAACAGGTAATCGAATTTACCATATAAAAAATAATCAAAACCATGATTATGAAACAGCGTTGTAACAGGCTGGTCTATTCTTCTGTCGGTTTCCATTCTTGAACCGGTAATGAAATAACCGAATTTCCCTAAGTGATCACTAAGAGAAATGCTTTGCCCATTGCTGTTTATCGATTTGAATTTGCCAACACCAGTTCCAAGAGAATCGCCCGAAGCCAGGTAACTGCCGGCATAAGTACTCAGGTCCATGTGAAAGCTGCCCGTAGGCACTTTATTCTGAATATCCACCAGTCCGGTTATTTGCCCGCCATATTCCGCCGGAAATCCGCCAGTATAAAATGTTACCCGTTCTATTACTTTAGGGTCAACAATTTCGTTCATACCGCCAAAAACGCCAAGAGGTACAGGTATACCATCCACCAGATAAGAAAACTCACCGTGCTGACCACGAATATGTACCTCTCCGGTAGTAGCGCGTACAGCGCCCGCAAGGTTAGTTTGTATTAAATTAGTCATTGTAGCCATAGGCGGAGCGTGATAAGTTTCGGTTTCAAAAACCTGACGCCCGGTATTCAAATCTATTTTTGTAGCAAGCCTGTTTTCCTTGTTTTCGGATATGACTATTTCCTTCAACTCAATTGATTTTGTGATCATCTGAATTTCAATACTCTTAAATGAAGTATCAATTTTAATAGTATCCGCATAATCTCCGTAACCAAGATAATGAGCGGTTATTTTGTACAATCCTTCGTCTATATCATTAAACACAATGCGTCCGAAATAATTTGTCGCCCCGCTTGCCACAATTGCGTTACCCTGGCGAAGCATTACAGCCACAGATTGAAGCGGAAGTTTAGTTTTTTTATCTTTTACAGTTACAGTAAAGTTTATAGTTTCTTTTTTTGAAATTGAAGAAGTTGTGCCTTCCCCTTTAACATTTACAAATGCCAGCAAAAGCAATATCAATAATGCCGGTTTTAGAAGCACCGGAGTTTTTCTGAAATTCATATAATAATCCTTTTTAAATGCTATTTAATTGCCCTGTATATAACAATGCGTAAATACGCTGTTATCAAACAGGTTTAAAATGAATGCGAATATTATAATGCCGCATTAATTTATTCTTAATAATTAAACTGAATATGGATTATTAAAAGGAGGACCGCGTTGAGATTGGGCGCCGCTTACAAGAGTATAATACAGCGATTCCTGAAATACAAAAAACCTGGCGTCTTTTGCAATAATGTTGGTATCTGAGACGGGAACCGGACAAATTGTAAGAGAGAAATACAAATGGCATATTGGGCAATCGTCTGAATCGGTTAATATGGTTTTAACCGCGGAGTTTTGCGCAGATACCGTCTCACTTTGCCGGGAACTTAAAACAAACGGATGAAAGTGGAATAAACTCACTCCCATAAATGATAAGTAACTCAGCAGAAATACAAGAGCGTATATTCGTCTTAGCTTATCGCTTTTCATTTCACCATGTGCATTATTATTCAATTATGCTTAAACAGATTATAAATTCAAATAGTTCTGAACAATCATTTATGTAAATATACAATTCAGGCGGTATTAATGCAGTCCATTATAATTTCCCCAACGTCTTATAAAAAAAAAGCTGCCCTGTTTTAAGAGCAGCTGAAACAATTAGTGAGTCTGGTAAAGCCCTATGGTATTTCCGTTAATATCGTTAATGAGAGCATAATAACCATAAACAGGTATAACGGTTTTCGTTCTTTCAGTTTTACCGCCGAGTTTTTCGGCTTTTTTAAGGTATTCCTCAATATTATCAACAACTATATGAAAAATGGTAGTGTCGCCTTTATTTATTTTGTCAACTTTTTTAAGACCTACTGTTGTGCCGGAATGAGATTTATACAATAAATACCCATTGCCAAAAGCTTTAAATTCCCAACCGAACAGCTCATCAAAAAATTTCTTCGACTTTTCCAGATCCTTTACAGGTATTTCAACATGTCCAATTAACGGAGTATCCATTTCAACCTCTTTTATTAATAATAGATGTTATATAATTTTTAATAAAAATAGCTCTAATTAAATGAATTTTCAAGTTTTTTAGATTAAATTGTAATATAAATATTTAGATTTTTTTATAAAGCTAATCACAAATAAAAAGGAAACATGCGTTGGAAAAACGTCCTTATATTTTATTAAATAAAATACAAAATTACGCGTGGGGAACAAAAAACAGCGAAGCATTTATTCCCCATTTGCTTGATATAAAAGCGGAAAACGATACCCCTTATGCCGAACTATGGATTGGCACTCACCCTAAAGCATGTTCGGAAATTGTTACGGGAACAACCCTGCTACCATTAACTGATTTTTTGGAAACAAACGCTCAGGAAACTCTTGGCTCGTACTGTGTAAATAAATTTGGAAAGCAGTTTCCATATTTATTAAAGGTTCTTTCGGCCGCCGAAGCATTATCAATTCAGGCGCACCCGAATAAGGAATATGCAAAAATATACCACGCCAAAGACCCTAAGAACTACCCTGATGATAACCATAAGCCCGAAATTGCAATTGCTCTTGATAAACTTACCGCCCTTGCGGGATTTAAACCCGCTTCTGTAATTGCGGACATACTTAAGGAAAACCCTGAAATTGCCGGCTTTATAAATTCCGATTTGCAGTTGGATACCGAATTAAAGAGCTCCAGCGAACAGGCAGCTTTCCTGAAAAATGTTTTTGAAAACCTGTTAAACAACGCGGTAAAGTTTCCGGATAAAATAAAACAAACCGTAGAAGCATTAATAAAACGCCTTTCAGTAAAAGAAGGAAAACTTTCTGAGACAGAACAACTGTTCCTGGAATTAGCCGCAAAGAATGCGCCTGATGATATTGGGCTGCTTGTGGTTTTCTTTCTTGAACTTATTCATGTAAAGAAGGGAGAAGCATTTTTTACAGGAGCGGGAATACCGCACGCTTATATAAAAGGCAATATTGTTGAATGCATGGCTAATTCCGATAACGTAATAAGAGCCGGATTAACGCCTAAGTTTAAGGACATAGCGGCTTTAAGCGAAGTGGCTTATTACAATACTATGCCAATAGAAATATTAAAAAACAGTGACCAAAGCGTTACAAAATACGAGAGCCCTGTTGAAGAATTTAAAATATCAAAAATCGATATTTCTGAAGGCGGCTCTATCTCATTATCAACAAACGGTTCGTTTGAAACGCTGTTGATAACAGAAGGTCAAATATCAATTGAGCCAAATGAAGACAGCGCCATAACTTATAAAAAAGGACAAACAGTATTGATACCGGCTATTATAGACAAATACAATATAAAAGCGGTTGAAAAAACGACAGTTTTCAGAGTAACAATAATCTAAATAATAAGGATGAAACTTCCATGAAAAAATGTTTAACTGTTATTGCTCTAATAACAATATTGTTCATTACGGGATGTTCTTCTTCTGAAAATATATCAAAAGAAGACAAAAGTGTTTTCAGTAAGGCAAAGTTCAATACGGCTTTGAAAAAAAAGCAGTTTAGCTTTACTTATCTAAGCACAAGCGCAGCCGATACTATAATAATAGATTCGGCTAACAAATCAATCTCGGTTTATATGAACGGCGAATTTGCCGCTCAGGAGTATAGAGAAAATGACATAAAAAAAGTTAACGAATGCTTCAAGAAATATCTTGACGGATATTTTGATAATTATTCGTTAAAAGTTTTTGCCATGAATAAACCGCTGGAAGAACTTATACCTAATTATTACAGAAGCGATAAATCCAAATACGATAAAAGCCGACTTCCTTCCTCTCCCCTTGCGGCAAACAGACAGGTTATCACAAACGCAAGCAAACCTTATTCAATTGTCAACGGGCTTGAAAACATAAATATCGGCTTATGGCACAGCCATGGCTGGTATTATAATAACGAACTCGACAGATGGGAATGGGAACGACCGCGACTCTTCCAGACAAGCGAGGATTTTGTTCCGATGTCTTTTACTGTGCCTTATCTTATTCCGATGCTTGAAAACGCGGGGGCAAATGTTTATGTGCCTCGCGAACGCGATATTCAAACAAATGAAGTTGTTGTAGATAACGATTCCGATAATGGTAAATCGTATGTGGAAAAATCGGATAACGAACACTCCTGGAAAACAGGCAATGGCGTAGCTTTTGCAAAGGGTAAAATGATCTTTGCAGAAAAAGATAATCCTTTTACCATGGGAACACACAGAGTTACTGTTTCTGATACAAAAGCCACCGCTTCGGCAGAGTATATCCCCGATATTCCTGAAACCGGCGAGTATGGAATATATATTTCCTATGTGGCTTCACCCAATAATGTTTCTGACGCTTCTTTTTCTGTTTACCACATGGGTGGAGTTACAGAGTTTAAAATAAACCAGAAAATTGGCGGAAGTACCTGGTATTATCTCGGCAAGTTTAAATTTGCAAAAGGCAGCAACGCCGAAACCGGCAAAGTGCTTGTAACAAATAAAAGTAGTCAGCCTGGCAAAATAGTTTCTGTAGACGCTGTTCGCTTTGGAGGCGGAATGGGACTGGTACAAAGAAACGGGCGTACCACAGGCAGGCCTAAATTCGCGGAAGGCTCCCGCTACTGGCTTCAATACGCCGGAATGCCGGATACTCTTGTCTACAGCCTTAACAAACAGAAAGACGATTACAAAGACGACTATATGTGCCGAAACGAGTACATTAATTATCTTAACGGCGCACCCTGCGGACCTAATGCGGACAGGAACGCAAAAGGGCTGGGAGTACCGATGGACATCTCCATGGCTTTTCATACCGATGCCGGTATAACCACCAATGATACGGTTGTAGGTTCCTTGTCAATTTACAGCATACCCGATAATCATGGTAAAGATGTTTTTCCGACAGGAATGTCGCGTTTTGCGAACAGAGATTTAGCCGATATTATACAAACACAGGTAGTAAACGATATACGCTCAAAATTTGACCCGGCATGGACAAAGAGAAGATTATATAACGCCGTATACGCCGAGTCTTCGAGGCCAAACGTGCCAACCATATTGCTTGAACTGATGTCACACCAAAACCTTACGGATATGAAGTTTTTCCACGATCCCCGTTTCAGATTTACTGTTGCCCGGGCAATTTATAAAGGTATGCTCAGGTTTTTATCCGTTCAATATGGTTTTGAATACATTGTTCAGCCGTTACCCGTTGAAAATTTCAGCGCGGAATATAACAACGCCGGCAATGTATTATTAAAATGGAAGCCGGTAAACGATACATTGGAACCCACCGCCGCTCCAGATAAATACGTTGTTTATACACGCGTTAATGATGGCGGCTTTGATAATGGTTTTGTTGTTAACGAACCCCAGGCTGAAATAAAGGATATAAAGCCGGGTGTAATTTACAGTTTTAAAATTACAGCAATTAATAAAGGCGGCGAAAGTTTTCCAAGTGAAATACTATCGGTTGCAAAAGCGGAAAATGAAAAAGGCAAAGCTCTTGTTATAAACGGGTTTTACAGAGTTGCAGGACCCGCATTTGTAGAGACCAAAACTTTTGCGGGATTCATGAATAAACTTGATGCCGGCGTTCCTGATAAAGTAGGTTTTAACTTCTGCGGAGAGCAGTACGATTTCAATCCGAAATCCGAGTTCCTTTCCAATGATGCTCCCGGCTGGGGCGCAAGCCATGCAGATAACGAAACAAAGGTATTTGCCGGAAACACATTCGATTTTACATACACCCACGGCAAAGCTTTATTGAATAACGGTTTTTCTTTTATATCAACCGGAAGCGCTTCCGTAATGAACGGGGCCATAAATATGAATAGTTTCAAATTTGTGGATCTGATTCTTGGCGAACAAAAAGAAACCCACTGGCAAAGAGCAATTAACGATTCAATTTACTCCCCTTCTTTTAAGGCTTTTCCAAAAGAGTTAAAAGATAAAATATCCGCATATTGCCAGCAAGGCGGAAATATCTTTATTTCGGGGGCGTATATAGCTTCGGAATTATTTCTGAAAAATAACAAGGAAGATGAGAAATTTGGCAAAGATGTTCTGAAAATTTCTTTTGATGCCGACCACGCCGCAAAAACAGGCAAAGTTCAGGTATTAAATGGTTTTTCAACTTCACTAAAAGGATTTACATATTCTTCCGGGCTAAACAAATATGTTTACGCCGTAGAAACTCCGGATGCTGTTAACCCCGTTAAGGATAGCAAATCATTCTTAAGATACCCTGAAAATGAATTCAGCGCGGGAGTGGCTTATAAACAGAATTATGGCGTTGTTGTAATGGGTATTCCTTTTGAGACGATACTTGAAGACTCGGCTAAAGACGAACTGATGCGTTCAATACTCACATTCTTCAATCTGTAAGAATCAAAACAATATCGTTCTTTTTGGGAGGCTGTCTTAAAATAACAGCCTCTTTTTTTGTATTTACCAAGACCATTATTTTTATTTGAAGATGTTTTTATATGGAAATTTGTTTTATATTTTCAAATGATTCTCAACAAACGCAACAACGCGCGTTGTTTTATTTTCCGTATAAAACCGCGATTCCAGTTTTTTATAGAACTCGTTTTTATTTTTTGCAGTCGTCAGATTTTTAACAATTTCCACATCCGAAAAAGCTTTGGCAATTTCAGCAAGAAGCTGTAGCTGCAATTCATTATTATCTTTGGGAGTAAGGAGCAAAATAACTATTTTCACCGGCAGATTGTCAGGCGATTCGAAATCTATACCTTCTTCGCTTACTGCAATAGCAGCCATGGGATTCTTTATATCAATTTTGGCATGTGGAATAGCTATCATGTTACCAATTCCCGTAGATATAAGTTCTTCCCTCTCCCAGATAACATCGAATAAATGTTTATCGGTTATGTTGGCATCGTGCTTAATTGCATTTACCAATTCATTAACAATCTCTCTTTTATTTTTGGCTTTAGTAAATATTATGTTTTTCAATTTCATGAAGGATATGAACGAATGCAGTTTCTTTTCTCTCAGGAAATAATTCATGAAAGGAGCGCTTGAAATTGACGTTACAAGAGCCATAATAACAAGAGCCACAAATATTTTCTCCTGAATGAGTCCAAACTGAAGGGCCAGAACGCCAAGTACAATTTCCATAGCGCCTCGCGAGTTCATTCCGAAACCGATAGCCAGAGCGTCATTTTTCTTAAACCCGCCCCAGTAAGCTCCAAAACCGCAGCCTATTACTTTACCAGCAAATCCGAGTAAAAGGAAAATTGCAACTACCGCAAAATCGAAGTGCTGAATAAAATTGACCCTTAACCCAATGGAAACAAAAAACAAAGGAGCAAAAATATTAGTTACAAATTGCTGTATGATTTCTCTTGTGTTTTCTTTTAAGTGAGCCGAATCGCCTATGGCGATACCGGCAATAAAAGCTCCGAAAATTGCATGAATGCCAATATATTCGGTAAAAGCAGCTGAAATAAAACCAATTATCAAGATAAAATTCAACACTCCGCCGGGATAGGATATTTTTGTCTGGAAAAACGGCAACACCTTATCAATAATTTTTCTGCCAATAAAAAGCATAAAAAACAGAAAGACAAATATCAATCCTGTAGTAGCGCCAAAACCAATACTTCCATGAGATGAGCCAATCATGCCAAGAATAACAGAAAAAATAATCCACCCAATTAAATCGTTAACCATAGCCGAGGCAATAATAAGAAAGCCTATGTCTGTTTTAAACATATTCAAATCCATCAATGTTCTGGCAACAACAGGCAGCGCGGTAATTGATAACGCGGTACCAGTAAACAAGGCAAAGGCAAGTTTCATGTTTTCGTTGGCAATTCCAAAAAAATCGGGGAAGATAAACGCGGCGCCAAAGCCAAGAATAAATGGAAAGGCCATTCCCATTACCGAAGTTAAGAGGGCGGCTTTACCCTGTTTTAACGCTACTGCGAGATCAACTTCAAGCCCTGAAACAAGCAAAAGCAGTACAACGGCAATTGTGGTAAATCCGTTCAGCGCAATTTGAGCATTAGGGAATTTTACGAATAAGAAGTTGAATACTCCGGGAAAGGCCGCGCCCAAAACAGTCGGCCCCAATACAATTCCCGCAAGAATTTCGCCAACAACATTTGGCTGCCTGAAAGCGCGGAATATCTCCCCAATAGCACGCGCCATAAACAGCATTATGCTGAGAATAATAAGAAATGTCGTTATTTCAATAACCGTAAAAGACATTAAAACTCTTTTTATTATCTGTCAGTTTTAACAATTAATAAAGCGCAGGGCAGTTGCTTAACAATGTACTCAAGCCCCGAAGGAAAAAGCCTGTCAAAAAATCCCAATTTTTTCTTAGGCGCATTTATAACGAATAAATCGGCCTGGGTTTCATCAACGTAATTACGAGCTTCCCAACCTTGCTTGCCATAAAGGCACACGGAATTAAACTCAATACCCGTAAGATTTAGTTCCTTAACAAAAAAGTCCATTTTATTAATTTCGTCCTTTTCCCAGCCTCTTCTAACATCGGTCATTTCATCAACAGAACCGCTATCGTTAACAGCCATTGCCAGGCCAGGAACCTGAATCTCACGAATCAGCGTAATATGAGAGATGTTTTCGCATAAGGCCCAATTATGAGCTTTCCTCAAAGCTATTTCGCTTGAATCAGAGTAATCCAAAGAAACGCATATTTGCTGAAACTTTATATGCGGAAGAGATGACGTTTTAAAAAATAAAACCGAACAAGGCGCTTCACGCATCAAAGAACGGGCAACCGAACCCAAATAATATTTTATTGCGCTTTCCTCTTCAAGCGCTCCAACTATCAGCAAATCTATGTTTTTATCCGCGCATACATTTTCAAGAGCTTTAACCGGGTCTCCATTTTGCCAGAATATCTCAACATCTCCATTTTTCAGTCCGGTTGAAGACATTAATTCTCTCATTTTATTTTCATCATCGGCAGTATGAGAACCTATGTGAACAAACGAGAGTTTTGCAGAAAACAAGTCTTTTAACCTGACCGCTTCTGTAACCAGCATTTTACTTGTGGGCGAAAAAGAAACAGCCAGAGCTATGTTTTTGTATGGTGCATTCATTGTTTTATTAAGTATTTGTTTAATTGCTGTTATTTATATTGCGTATCAAACATTGCCTGATAAAAAATTATCCTGCTATTTTGTTCTGGAACCGTTTATATCTCCACTGCATAAGGCTTTTAAATTAATTGTCATATCTGAATTTGTAATTGTTATATTATCGGCGGTACATAAACTGCCGGGAATGCTTGAATAAAGATACTGAATATTCTCTTCCCGTGTAAATACCCATTGCGGTTTATTGTTTGGCAGTGTTGAAGTGGTACCGATATACATATTCATTATTAACAACGCATCCGAATTATTAACTGAGCCGTTGTTATTTACATCGCCGGCGCATAATTGTAAAGGATTAAGTTTTTCAATTCCCGCATAAAACTTGGAAGCGAGTAAAGCATCGGCGGAATTTACTCCTCCCCAATCACCCGTTTTTGAAGCTGCTATTGTATAATTGCCTGATATTATTCCGCTTATTGTATAAGTACCGTCCGTATTTACATCTGCCGAATAAGTTTTAGTTCCGTCCGTGGAAGATAATAACACTTTAACATTGCTTATTGGATAAGTAGCGCCTGAAGAATTATATGTAACGCTGCCCTTAACAGTATATGTTTTCATGGGATCGAAGACAGTAAAGCTTCTTACCTGCGACCAGTATTTTCTGCCATTTTCAAATTTTGCTCCAACACGCCAATAATATACGTTTGGAACAAGGGCTCCAATTGTAATACTTGTATCAACCCTCAGCGAGTCCTGCGGATACAAAACCGTAAACAAACTATCCGCGGCATACTGATAATGATAATACTTTACATCCTTTACTTTATTCCACAAAAAATTAATACCTGTTGTATAGCACAGGAATTTATCCGGCGGATAAACCAGCGCGGGAGCCGGACGAAGCAGCGATTTAATTGTAACTTCGTTACTGTAATCGGATTGGCCGTAATAGCTGTAGGCCGCTACCCTGTATGAATACTGAGCCGTATCTCCGGCAGCAGCATCAGTATAAGTATTTATTTGCGCGCCAACGCTATCAATAACAGAATAATTGCCATTTGGCAATTGCTTACGCTCAATTTTAAAGCCTTTTTCGTATAATGAGTTCACTTTCCAGTTTAATATAATTTCACCGGGAATTATCGTAGAGGCGGTTAATCCGGTAGGAGCTTCAAGAGCGCTTATATCTACGCGAGTCATCCAGCCGTTCTGACAAGCGGCATTACAAAAGTCGGTAAAATTCGATTCATTAGCTCCTTCAAGCTCATAAAACCATATAGCCGTAAGCCCTAATTGGTTTGCAGTAACGAATAGTGAGTTGTATTCGTCTGCCCCTGCTTTCATCCATGATTGACTAAACTTAGCTCCGAATTTGCTTTTCATATCCTGCCAGCTGCCGGACTGGTTATCGTCTCCGGTAACCCATGGAGATTCCCATGCATCACCCCAGCCAACATTTACATGGCAAACAGGCAAGCCTACCGAATTCCAGTTATTATAAGAGGAATACATTACCAAATCCACACAGGTTGCCGCCTTTATTAAATGGCTGCAACGTTTAAATCCATCTATTACAAATTTAGAATCAGGTCTTTTGGAATGGACATAATTTGTTCTTGTGGTAAGTTCCGCCGGACTATAAATATGGCTTGTGTACTCATTTGTAGGATGCCCGTAACAATCGTGCTCAACGCATTCTCCAAGGTAATAATATCCGGCAGGAATGCTATCCACCGAATATATGTAATTGTCATCCCAAGTGCCAACCATCAGGTTTTTCCAATCGAACCCAGCCGCAACTGCAAACTGGTATTGTATTGTTGAGGGATTTGCACTCCAGTAATCTTCGCAGGTAATAAACACTCCGGTAATACCCCACCTGTTTTTAAGTTCCTTAAAACCTTCGGTGGAAATTCTTGTGCCGTTTGGCCAAACACCAACAACCTTCCCCTTAACCGGTAAATAAATATAATGGGGAGTTTGCCCCAGGCTTATATTGGAACAACCCAAAATAACCAGTAAAAAAATTACATATTTACTAAAATTCTTTGTCATATATTTAAAATATAAATGAGGTACGTGAATGTACCTCATTTATTATTAAATATCCAATCCAAAAATTTAGTGTGTAATTGGGTTGTTTTCGCCGTCTTTAAGTCTGTTAAATGTTCTCAGGGCTTCATCTTTAACTGCCTGAGGCGCGGAGTTATCTTTTTCAATTTTTTCGCAGGCTTCTTTAATCATATCTTTTTTATACGAAAAACTATACCAACCGAGAGCTTCTATTGCAGTAACTCTTAACTCGGGAGCCGTTTTGCTGTCTTCCGCAAATTTTATAATTTCAGGAATGGCGGAAATGTAGGTATAATTTCTGAAATAACGCATTTCATTAATTTTACCTTTCAAGGAAAGAGTCGGACTGTTTAAAGAATCAATTTCTTCTTTTAACGAATTCTTTGAACGGAGTATCTGGTTATGAAAGAATTTTTCTTTCTTATCCTTATCTCCAAAACCGGGATGCGTATTTACATATTTTATACATTCATTGTACGATTCTTCCGGATCAATAAACGATAATGCCGATTTTGCGTTAAATGAAACTCTTTCGGATTCATCCGTAACAAGACGCTCAGCCAAATATGGGATATACTCTTGTTTACCAACAAGTCCCATCCATCCAGCGCTTATACGTCTGATAAATTCATACGGATCCGAAATTGATTCTTTTAATATTTCATGAAATGCAGGAGTCTGCAATGAAGCAAGATACTTTAACGCATGCATTCTAACATTAAACGAATTATCTGTTTTGTAAATATTCACCAGATCTTTTTCAAAATCGGCGCCAAGCTTATTAAAAAGCATACAGGTTGCAAGAGAACGAGCGACAGGTGATTCGTTTTTTAATAAATCTCTCCAGAATCCCTCGTCATTTTTCTTCTCGCGAATAAATTCGGTCAGGTTCAAACCGCCAGTATTGGCAAAATGATATGTAGGATCGCCAAATAAATGAGACTCAAGTAAGCTGTTGAATTTATGCCATTGTCCAATTCTGACGCCATAATTCAATAAACCGACTAATTCGTCAATCCACTGATCCTGTAATGCATTTGTAGTATTTGCTACGCCGGCAATTGTTTTACCTTTGCCAAAAACATATTCGCCCGCAATATAATCATCCTGATGAACCGAGCCATTAAAGCATTCGTCAAAAACCATTAACGCGGGTTGTGGCGCAATTTTACGAACATCTTCTATGTGTATATCAAGACTGTAGTCCAACAGCGAATCAGCAGCAACAAGCGAATCTGAAAATGTACCTTCGAACCAGCTTTTGGGAACATCCAGATCTTTAACATACATAGCTATTGTAGTATCAACCGATTTTTTTCTTCTTTGGGCTGTTCTTAATTTACTTCTTAAATAAAGTTTAACCTGTTCAATGTTCCCCTGCGGATTTCTGTATTCGGGATAGTTATTTATATACTGTAAATCTTCAGCGCCATGAGCATGGAAAATAGCAATATCAAGTTTTGGATCCTGCAATTCGGTTAACAAAATGTTTTTCATTTCGTTATCCATTGTATGATTCAGTTTTTTAAGTCTGTTACCCGGCTTATATAAGTCAGGGAATTGTTCGCGCAACGCGAGGGTTTCATCGCCCCATGCGGTAAGCGCTTCCGAATTATATCCGTGTCCGGTAAAAACGAAAGCATTATCAATAGCGCGCTGTTCTTTTTTAGCCAGAACAACTCTGTTGAGGTAATTTGTAATTACTTCATACTTCGTTTCATCTTCAACAGGCGGTTTTATTCTGCCGCTATAAATGGTTTTTATTATCTTCTGCGGAGATTCGGGCAAAAGATTATAGTAGAAGCTAAGCTTATGAACCGAATCCTGTTTAATGAATTTAAACCTCAAATCAAGGGCATCATAAAATCTATCGCTTGGAGCCGAGTTCTTAAACATGGAACCCCGCGATTGGTCAATTTTAAATGCGGTTGTCATGTGCTGGGCATTTCTAATCATTGGAATTGGAATATCGCCTACAAGTACCACACCTTCAATAGGAGGATTCTTCTTTGTAAGTTTTACAATTTCCGCCTTTATTTCATCAGGGTTCTTCCAGTTATTAATAACTATATAAGTCGAAAGCCCGTCTTCTTCCACGGCATTTTTATAAGCGTCAATAGCGGCCGTACATTTGTCATAAGTTGTTTTATCTACAATAATAGCAAAAGCGGAAGGATTTTTTTTACCCGGTTCTTTTATTTGAACCTGTCCGTAAGCTATGATAGTACAAAATACCGAAAATAACAAAACTCGAATAAATTTCATCTTTACCTCAATAATAACATTTTTTTAGTCTCAGAATAATTATCAGTCTGCAACCTGTAATAATAAACACCGCTGGAGATAGAAACATTCCTTCCCGCTTTTGAAGCATCGAAAGTAATATTATGAACTCCGGCGCTGAATATTCCATTAGCAAGTGTTGCAACCTCGCGCCCCATTATATCAAACACTTTAAGAGTAACATGTCCGCTGTTTTTAAGTTCAAATTTTATATTGGTTGAGGGATTAAACGGATTGGGATAATTCTGTTGTAGAACAAAATTCTTAACCGTATTTGAGCCCTGGTTTTTAACTGCAAGAGGAGAACCATCAGAGATAATACTGCCTTTTGTAGTACCAAGGAATATATTTCCGGCGCTATTATAAGCTCCTGTATAAATAAGGTTTTTGTTTGAAAAAGTAGAATCTACACTCCAGCTTTTTCCACCGTCTGTTGTAAAATACAACGATCCGTAACCCACTTCCCCATTACTTGTAATGCATATTTTATTGGCGTCTTTATATATAATTTTACGGAAAGCAGAATCGGTTACATTGAACCCAAGGTTGATATAATTCCAGGTTAAACCTTTATCTGTACTCTTACATATATACCCATAACCAACAACCCATGCGTTGTTATCATCTATAATCTGCAGATCCATACAATCATGAGAAGCATAAGCCGATGGAATTCCATTAACTTTAACCGAATCCCAGGAAACGCCTCCGTTTGTAGTACGCATAATCCATCTTTTTGCGCTTGCTATAATTCCGGTATTCTCATCAAAGAACTCAATTCCGCCGGATAATGTTCCCGGCCCTGATACCGTATATATTTCTTTCCATGAATCGCCGCCATCAGTAGTTTTGGCAACTCTGTAATCCGTATAATCATTTAAACTATAAAACGCGTAACCCGTTTTTTCCGATGGGAAAGAGATACTGCCAGCGTCACTTTTAGCGCTGAAAGTTGATGTGGAAGCAACCGTCCGCCATGTCTGTCCGCCATCAGTAGTTTTTGCTATATGGCCCTGGGTGTGCAAAACAAAACCGGTATTTTCATTAACAAACTTCATTGAATAGGCATCCCATATTCCTGAAGTTGAAATAAATTTCCACGATTTCCCCGAACCATCGTTATTAGCAAATATATCGCCGTAGGAATTCATAGCATAACCTTTAGTTCCAATGAACTGTAGTCCATATAAAGCCACAGGAATTTTGTAATAAAAAATGTTCCATGTTTTCCCAAAATCGGATGACTTGATGATATGCCCGGCTCCGCCTATAATATAAACATCATCTCCAGCGCCGCTAACGGCCTGTATAGCTCCGTCTATATTACCTGCATTAGGCGTCCAGGTTTCGCCTCCATCCGTTGTAATGGTATAATACATTTTACCAAAACCGTTACTGCCAACACCTATTCCATTTTTGGCATCTTTGAAATAACTTGCTTTTACACGGTCATAATTTGTTACGTTTTGAGGTTTTTTTACCCAGTTTATACCTCCGTCAGTTGACTTGTAAATTGGAGTAATAACACCGTTGAACTCATTACCTTCACCCATTATTATTACATCGGTAGGCGAAAGGAAATTTACCGTATGCTGGATATAAAAGAAATTATCAGTAATTGCATTTGACAGCGTCCAGGTGTTACCGCCATCCGTAGTATATTTTTGTATGTTCTTTTTATCTCCGGCTATTACGCCGTGTTTTTCATCATAAAAGCTTACGGAATACCATCTTTGCGAAGTAGTAGCCGAAACAAGCGAATCTTTTACAAACCAGTTTACGCCGCCATCGGTTGTCTGGAACAAATAATCCGCTTTAACTTTACCCGCAAGCGCATAACCATTCAGGTTATTTGTAAAATAAACCGCGTCAAAAATGCCGAAAGCCATTTGCGGAAATATAAGAGAGCCTAAATTATATTCTCTCCACGTAGCGCCGCCGTTAGTAGTAGAAAATACACTGCCTTCACTTGCGCCAATCCATCCATGTTGGGCGTCTTTAAAAAACACTTTTTTAAGCGTTTTTGCCGATGGAAGCGTTTGTGTGGAAAAACTGTTGCATCCATCTGTCGTATGAAGGACAAGACTGTTTTCTCCAACAAAATATCCTTCATTAGCGCTTATAAAAAAAACATCATTAAGATTGTTCTTTATATCAGGTTCCATCATCACGCTGTAAGTTTGCGCTTTAGCGTTGAATGATATAATACCAATTAAAAGAAGAAGTATTACTTTATTCATTTCACATACCTGTTTTATTAAAACTTATATAGTTATTAAAATACATTTAATCTGAACTCAAGATCGGCGTCAATAGTTTCGCGTTTAACGCCATCGGGCCAAATATCGTTTTGTGGTTTGTTATTTATGTAAGTTACATATAGCTTTATTAAGCCAAACGAATTTATGTAGTATGAAGGAACAACGGATACAGCTATCTGATTATAATTGCTTTGATAATAAAGAATATCGTTCTTCCTCATTAAATCGTTTACGGAAGTTCCCGGCTGCAAATTATTGATATACGAGTTATCGCTTGAAGAGTTATGGGCATAATCCGCTGTTAATAAAGCGCTAAAGTTTGCGCATATTTTATATTCCGCGCCGGCGCCTATGCTTGTTTTAACAGGCCTGGCTTTCCAGTAAATCTGGCTGTAATAATCTTTATAATCGTAATCGGCATAATCGACACCTGCTTCAACTCCGAAATGTAATTTTTCGGAAGCCGTATACTCCGCTCCAATTTTTACAATATGTTCGGGGTATGAGTTTTCCATCTCGCGAACATTGTAAGCGGGGCTTCTTGCCCACATATTGTTTATTTCAAAATCATAATAAAGACCTATTAACAAATTGCTGACCGGATAAACAGCGGCATTTACTCCGCCTTTGTAGTAAGTATTTTCAAAATAGCCCTGCGAATACGGATTGTTATCGTCATCCTTAGTTGATGTTTGTTCAATACCGCCGCCAAAATATAAAGCTCCGCTAACCATTGAATTATTTTTATAAGATAATGTAAAGTACCCCGAATAATTATTATCGTATGAATATCGTGCTTCTTCTTTTTTATTTATAAGCAAAGGGTTAGCATAACCTCTGAATTTATACAAAATGGTTTCGGTCGTATACCCCTGATCAGTTGAATAATCTATATGTTCCATGTGATCTGACAAGCAGGCGACACCGCCAAAAGTCAAATTCTCGTTTAATAGATAACCGATCCCAAGTCTTGCATCAATATATCTGTGATCGGATACCGGATGAGGAAATACTTTCTTTAAACCGTCATCAACGTTATAATTAAAACTTACGCCAAGCAAATATTTGTTAAATAAAGACGCGCCGTATTCCGCTTTCATAATAATACCGTTGAATCTGCTTGTGCCCGGAACACTATCCCCCATCATAAAAGGATTCCAGCTATCCGCGTTTTTGGAAAACATAATATCCCTGTCGCGATATTCCACTTTCTGAACTCCAAACGAACCGCGAAATACCTGTTGCGAATCTATTGATTTTTTCCCGCTGAAACTAATCTCGTACAATCTATCAGTTTTGGGAGTTGTAAATTTTTTAAAATCGCCGGTCTCGTTATAGTAACCGGAATTTATATATAATTCCTCAAGCGATGATTCATATTTAAGATAAGCCGGGTTGCCGCCAACGTAATATGAATTTATTTCGTTCCTTGACTGAAGAATTGTGTTAAAAAAATCTGTTGGTTCTTTTAACTGCTGTCCGTAGTTATAGCTTACAGAAAACAGCAAAACCGCAAAAGTTATATATTTTTTATTCATAATTTTCATTTAAATTCAATTGTTATGGTACCCGGGAGAAGGATGCTGATATACCTGAAAATCGAGAGTTGAATTGTTGTCATCTTTCAATCTCTGTTTCCCGTTCTTAGTAATTATTTTTCTTTCCATGCTTTTACCGGTATAGAACTGTATTCCGCCTGTACCGCCTATATCTATTTTGGGCGTAAGTATTTTTTTTGAAAGCTGAGTAACATCGTCAAGATATTCCACGCCATCCAGCACTTTATCAATAGGAATCAAATACTGGTTGCTGAAGGAAATCAAAGAATCGGCGCTCATTTGAGCAAGCACTATCGCTCCTTTTTCAGCTGCAGGCGCCCAATCGTTTCCCGAAGACTGAAATATTTTTATCATGTTTGGAACAGCGGGATTATCTACATCCGGAGCGTCATCCTTGTAAAACTCAAAGTCCGCCTTGGATAAATCTATACTGTTTGGCGCGCTTATTCTATGATCAATAGCATCTTCTGCGCATACCACGTATTGACCAGGTTTTATAGGATAATCTTTTCCGTTACCCGGAAACATCCAAATGTTTGCAGTATGAACATAATTAGGATCATCAACGTAGCTTATTCCCAAACTGCTATTAACATAAACAATGGCTACTAAAATCTTATCGAGATATAAAACAGAATCGGAATTGTTATACACTTCTATGTATTTATCATGATAATAATTGCCAGCTCCGGAAGGCCCGCAAACATATAGCTCGCTTAATACCAAAGGAGAACTGCCTAAAGCGGCGTTCATATCAATCTGAATTGGAGAATTGGAAGAAGCGTCAAGAGTAATTAAGCCAACATCCTTATTTGTAAGTTTGTAGTTTACGCTTGCTGTTCCGGTCGCCTTCAGCATTTCATTTGCAGACAGCTCTCTGTTAGCTGCAATAAGATACTGGTCGGACAAAGCTCCGGTTACTGTAACCGTTCCGCTGGAATCTGATTCGGCGTCTATCTCCGTTCCTAAAGTGCTCGATTTTAATGTCACTTCCGCATTCGAAACAACATTACTCCCATAAACTTTTTGAAGATAACCCGATTTGTCTTTTAATACTATTTTAAATGTTCCCGTTCTTTCCATCGCGGCAGGTTTATCCATAGTGCTTACAAGAGCATCGCACCCTGCCAATAATAAAAGGGGAAGTACAATTACTATCATATATATTTTCTTCATTAGAATATATCTCCTAAAGATGCTCCAAATTCAATTCCGTAAAATATAGCCGGGTTTAGCCTTTCATAGGTCGGACTTGTAGGCGAAGTTCTGGGGTCTTTATATAACGGTCTGTAATTGAATAAATTGTTCACATAAAACGAAACTACAGCTCCCTGCCAGAGAGATTTAGTTACTTTTAGATTAACCAGAAAGGTGTTTGGTTTGTCTAAATCGTTCAGCTCAAAGCTCTGAATACTTCTTCTTAGTTCCGAATATTTTTCCGAAGCTCTTTGCTCCTGCGGAATATTAACAATATTACTTTGCGAAGTATAATACCCTATTGCAAGCGTATCTCCATAATTAGGACGTCCGCTTATGTTTAACAACTTTTGCTGAATATGTAATGTAGCCCATATTCCAAGAGATTTCACTTGTATCTCAAACCTGTAATTCAGTAATAGATTTTTGGTAAATTTTACCTTTGTAGGGTTATAAAATGGTATAACATCCAGGCCGAGTTTATTTGAATACTTGGAGATCCCATATTCCGTTCCGCCATTATACCCGTTTTCATCGTAGGTGTAGGCGGCGTCAAAATTGAATACCGTATTGATTACAGGTATTCTTTCAGTTTTAAACGAAAACTCAATTCCTCTTACTTTTTGCCACCCTATATTCGCATACTGAGAATATGTTGTAATTGTTGTATCCTTAATATTATATGTAGTAAGGTCATTTGGATTTGGAAACGATTTTTTATAATAAGTAATAGGCATAGAAACAGCCTCAAACATATCATCAGAATTATTTATAAATCCGGTTAACGAAAAACCCATGGAACCAATTTGCTGATCTAAACTGATTTCATATTTTTTCTGCGTATAACCTTTTAGATTTTCGTTTCCTGAATTTCTTATATATGTTGATATTGCCGAGTAATTGCTATCCGGATAAGAAGGATTTACAACCGAAACGGTATCAACTACATCATAGTATTTATTCTGAGCGAATATAATACTCATTGGCGGCGATTTTGAAGTAACGCCATAACCAAACCGTAGCTGAGTTTTTTCCGCAAGATTTACAGATAAATTTATACGCGGATTCAAAAAACTTCCGTTGTGCGATTCTATGAAATCTCCGCTGCCAAAAAGTCCTTTAAAGTTTATTTTTTCTGGTCTGTAAGTTTCATATCTGGCGCCAAACTGTAATGTAAATGGTTTTATAAAATTGCCGGTTATCTTATCTTCGGCATAAAGACTTACTATGTTGTATTGGGGTAACTCATCGTAAGTTCTTAAACGCGGATTTCCATCGCTCGAAAGATACGGGGGGTAAAGAGGATCGAACACCACTCCCTGCCCCTTGTTAAAATCGTCCCGCCAGGTTATGCCAGTAGACATACTATTTAAAAACGAACCCGTGAAGAAACGAAAATCGCAACTACTGTTTGCATATAAATTCCAGACATCGCCTTTTATCCAGCGCTTGCCCAAATAAGAACCAAATACTATATCGCCAATTTGAGAACCCTCGGTCATCCTGTCTGTAATAACCGTATTATCTCTTGCTACAACCGATTGATCGTATGAATCCTGTTTTGTATAAGAAACAGAAATATCCGCGTTAAGGCTGCTGAATGATGAGAAACGATAAGCGTAATTACCAGTATATTTAATGTTAACATCTTTGTTTGAACTCGCTTTCAATGCGGCATCGGAAGCTTTAACTTTTACTTCATCCAAAGCTCTTGTAGCGTATAAAATATTTTTTAACGTATACTCCTCAGTTTCCTTTTCAGCGGAAATCTGACCTGCAAACCTTGTATAACCATCACCCTCCACCCTGACATCTCTTTCTGATGTGGCAATGTTCAAATTTCCATTAAGAACCCAGGAGTTGCCAATTGGTATGCCGCCGCTGAAATTAAATTCATTTAACATCTGGTTATATTTATATTTTACACGAAAAGGATCCGCGACAGTTTTTGTTTTAACAACAAGCAATCCGTCAGTCAAATCGCCATACTTAACAGAAGGAATACCTCTGATAACTTCAACTTCCTTAATATTATCGGCCGGTATTGCTCTAAGGTCTATACCAGTTTGAGCGCTTTTATCAATGCCAGTTTGCATGTTGGCATTGTTTGTTTGCGGAACGCCATCCAAAACCACCTGAGTTCCAAGTCCATCGCCGCGCCTTATAGTTGCGGTTTGCACACCTGATAAATCCGGATTTGTAGTTTCAACTCCCGGAGTAAGAGTAAGTACATCGTTCAGGCTTGAAGCCTGCATGTGTTCAAGATCGGCAGAGGTTACTTTCGTTTTGGTTTCAGGCGTCAACGGTATAAACTGATTATCCGCAACAACCTGTATACCCCCAATTTCAAAAGAGGTGCTGGTCAAAGAATAATCTCTTGTTACGGTTTCTCCCTTCCTAAGAGTAACTTTATCTGTCTTTTTTGAATAACCAAGAAATGACACTTCAACCGTGTAACTGCCCTGGCGAGCCATAACTTTAAAGACTCCTTTTTTATCAGTAGTGGAGCCGCTGTTGTTTTCTTTTAAAACAACCGAAGCATAAGCGAGAGGAGCGCCATTTTCATCTGTAACCTTTCCGGTAAAAACAGATACATCCGTCTGAGCATACAAACCAGAGGTTACAATTATTGCTAATAAAACTATTTTAAAGAAATATTTTAACATAAAATTAAATGTATTTTAAGAAAAACCGGTTAAAAACTTTCATTTAGAATTGTAAAAACCGTGACTGTTTTATAAACAGATACCTTATTAATACTATAGGCTACTTAATACAATTTGCGGGGCAGCATATTGCCCCGCAAATCAATATGAATGAGGAAATTATAATTTCCTTTGATAGACTATCCTAACTTTTAAGAAAACCGGAATTTACTTCAAAAGAAGCATTTTCTTTGTATCAGAAAACGAACCGGATTTCAAAGTATAGTAATAAACGCCGCTTGCCAATCTGGCCGCGTCAAATTGTACCGTGTAACTGCCGGCTTCCTTAACTTCATCAACTAAAGTGGCAACTTCGCTGCCAAGCACATTATAAATCTTTAATGTTACCTTTGAGCTTTTGCCTACCTGAAAACTGATTGTAGTTGCCGGGTTAAAAGGATTAGGATAGTTCTGCTGTAAAGCGAATTTATTTGGAACGCTGCTGTTTACAGCAACAGTTGCCGAATATGTATATGTACCGTCAAAATCAATCTGTTTTAATCTGTAGCTTGCATTTTGCGCAACAAGGTTATCTGTATACGTATAATTCTTTACTTCCGAAGAAGTACCGTTTCCGTAAACAAATCCTATTTTCTGCCAATCGGCATTGCCAAGTTTTCTTTCAACTTCAAATCCGCTGTTATTCTTTTCAGTAGCAGTCTTCCAGTTTAATACAACTTTGGTTTTGCTTACCGAAGCGGTAAACGATGTTAATTCAACCGGAACAGAAGGATTGCTATAACCTTTAATTATGGCGCCGCCGTTTCCAGCCAGCCATAAATCTCCATTAACGGCAGCGCTTGCAAACAAACTGTTTGAAGTAGGTTTTTTAGCGGCTGTCCATGTAAGGCCTTCATCTTTAGAATAAACTACATCGCCATTAACGCTTGTCATCCATACCGTACTGCTGTCTCCAAAAGTAACAGACCAAATACTTGCGGATGATTTCAGAGTTGAAGGCAAAGTAAGAGCTGCCCATGTAGTACCTCCATCAGTCGTTCTGGCAACGCCAACATTTGAACCCGCAACATAACCAATATTTGCATTTCTAAAACCAAGAGTAAAAAATGTTCCAGGTATATTAGGAGTTAAAGCCGTCCAGGTAGTTCCGCCATCTGTAGACTTTGATAATTTTGCTCCAATACCGGCAATAAACACTGCATTACCCGCAATTTTAACTTTGTAAATTGTATTAGTACCTACATTGGTTGTCAATAATGTCCAGGTATTTCCACCATCAGTAGTTTTAAGTAATTTTCCGGTTGCTCCGGCAACATAACCGGTATCAGTACCGGAGAAAGCCATGTCCCAGTATACCTGAGTAGTGCCGGTAACAGGCAAAGTCAATGATTTGAAGGTAAGGCCGCCATCAGTACTTTTAAATACTTTGTTATTTCCTGTAGCCGCATACCAAACAGAAGCTGAAGGACGGGCAAAGCAATAAACCTGCGCGCCAAAATTAAAAGGAACTAAAGACCAGTTTTTACCGCCATCGGTAGTTTTGAACATTTGGCCTAATGAATCCGCGGCTGAAGAAGAACCCCCTGATGCAAGTCCATTCAAATTATCAAAAAACTTAAGATCTCTTAACATGTATTGAGTAACAGCCGAATATTTATTTGCCCAGGTAGCGCCGCCATCAGTACTTTTAACAACCGTACCGGCTCCGCCAACAGCATAAACAGCATTTGCGGTAGAACCAAGATTAAGTAATTTTTGCGAGGAAGCAGAAACAGAAGCCCAGGTTTCGCCCGCATCGGTTGAAACATAAACATTACCGGCAGCGTCTCCAGCCAGTGCTTTGGCAGATGTAATAAACTTTGCAGTATATACTGTGCTGCTTGTTAAAGCGCCTTTATTTGTCCATGTAGCTCCGCCATCTGTAGTTTTGTATATGCTTGCGCCCGATGCGGCCGCAATACCTGTATTGGCATCGCTAAAAGCATAAGCATAAACTGTACCCGAAGTAAACGCAGCGGGAGTGACAGAAGCCCATGAAGCTCCGTAATTTGTAGAACGAATAATTCTGCCTGTAGTTGCTGAATTTGAACCGAGGAAAATGGTAGAAGCGTTTACAACATAAACTTTATATATATATGAAGAACCGTAGGAAGAAACAGCCCATGTGGAACCGCCATTTGTGGTTTTTAATACCAGTCCGTTGCTTCCACCTGCATAAAGGGTATCTTTATCAACATAATCTATTGAAAGAATATCTTCAGTAGTGTTTACAGTTTGTGTTGTCCAAGTCAAACCGCCGTCAATAGTTTTCATAATAAGACCGGCTGTACCGGTAATATAACCTATAGAAGAATTAACAAACGCAGCGGCTTTTATATCCCTGTAAGAGTTATCAATGTAACTGACAGTCCAATCTGTGCCGCCATTTGTGGTTTTCTGCAAGGAACCCGAAGTTCCAAACGACAGGACCGTATTATCGTTCAAGACTGCAACTGCATTTTGATCATTCCCCGTCGGTTTCGGATTTTGCCATTCCCAGTCAAATACCTGCGCGTTGGTAATAACTGTAAGCAAAAGCACAAATATAATTGTAACAGCTTTTCTCATCAATTTTCCTCCAAAAGATAATTTATATACGTAACACTTATTATTAATTTTATAAAAATTTCAATTTCCTATTTTGCATCAGCAAGGTTTTTAAAATAATCCATGTGCATTGGTAACGATTTTACCCAATACGCCCAATTATGTTCACCCGGCCGCGATGTAAATGTGATTTTATATCCAATCTTTTCCGCTTTTTCTTTGAATTTTACATTAACCGCGTATGCAATATCTTCCGTTCCGCAATCTATAAGAACCGGATGAGTTTTATCTTTAAGTCTGTCAAGGTTGCAAACGCATGAATACTTTTCCCATATAGCATGGTTATTTTTATATTCGCCAAGCAGATTCTTCATTCCCCAATTATCGGGGAAAGCCGTAATATCAAGAATTCCGCTCATGCTGCCGGCAGCAAGAAAATATCCGGGTTTATCTATAAATAAATTTATTGAACCCTGCCCTCCCATGCTTAAGCCTGTAATAAAGACTTTGGATGAATCCACTTTATATTTTTGGTGAATTGCCGGTACAAGGTCTTCGTTGAAAAATGTACGGTATTGATTATTCTTTAATAAAGGGCTATCAAGATACCATGAAGAATAAAAGCCATCGGGGCAAACTATTATAAACCCGTATTTATCCGCTACAGCCTGAATACTTGTGTGATTGTTCCAATCCGAAAAATGCCCGCTCCAGCCATGCAACAGATATAATAATGGGAAGCCATTTGTGGGGGTATCGGTGTTTTGCGGAGTATACACTGTTATGGTATCCGGTTCAGGAATATATGCCTTATTAAATACAAGAGTGTCTTGAGCAAATAACCCGGGGATGGTTAGAACCAATTGCAAAGATATGGTTAATAAAAGTTTTCGCATAATTATACAACAACGCTTTAATAATTAATAGTATTATGCAACGATTGCTCTTATTTTTGCATAATTATTTCCAAATACATTTAAAAAAAGTAAAAAAAAAGTAAAAAAACAACCTATTTTTCTTAGGATGCACTATTTAAGAATTTAAGGTTTACGGTTTTATCGGAAACCGGAGCAAATTTTTCTTATTTAGATTTTGTCTTAGTTAAGATAAGGCTCTTTTTTGTTATTGTCAAATTAGTAGTATTTTTAGTAGTATTATGAATAGATGATTTTTTAACTTTTTACAAAGCCGTCTTTATTCGCAAACCTGTATACATATATCGTTTACGGATACAAGTAATAATACATAAACGCCGCGGTATTATTACGGGGGAAAAAGTCATTTCTGTGAAGCGTTTTCTGAAGTATTCTCAGTCTGGTCTGTTTTACGAACTATCTGTGCAGTAATATCAGCCGATGGCAGAGTATTGTTTTCGTTAATAGAAGAAACAGCTGTCTGCAGTGTAGAACTTGCCGAAGTATCATCCTGGGTTTTTGCTTTGTTTTTTACCAGTTCCTTCAGTTCAGCCGTAAAAATAGCCGCGTTAATAAGCTCCCGAACCATTTTAGCCGTTTTTGCATCGCCAATTTGAGCAAGACTTATTAAATCTTCCGAAGTAAGAGAAGCTCCCGAAAGGCTTTGCATTTTTTCGGGCGAAGTTTCAAAAATTCTCGATATTACGTTAGCCAGATACCGGTATATTTCTGACCGTTGAGAAGATTCATCTATGGCGGAAGAGGTTGAGCTGCTATCGTTGGTTGTACTATCCTGTGAAGAAACATTGAACTGGGCGCCAAAAGGAACGGCTTTCATCACGCCATTTTCAAGGACATATTTTTTAAACGAATAATTAATCTTGAATTCATAATCCTGAGTAGTGGTATTATAAAAGCCGGAAGCCTGCAAAGATTCAGTTTCACTTTTCTTAAAAGTAAGATCGAAATTAATATCCGCGCCATTTAAGCTTGCAGTGGAAGAAGTAATATCAACTTTGGCATCCGAAAGATATTTTGATAATTCTGAAATAGAATTAATATCCTTCGGCATCACCATTGCCGAAGACATATTGTTGTCGGCAACATCAGTACTGTTTTTAACCGGCAAAGTTGAAGAGACTTCAGCCGCTTTCATTTCGGTTATGTTAGATATATTTGTCATATTGACTCCATATTATGGCCCCATATAATCGAAAATAATTACAAATACTTTAGCGGTTTTTTTTTGAAAGAGAATATTTTCTTTATCAGTTTTATTTGGTTTGGTAAACTGCTGACTGAGTAAAAATAATAAAAAAAATAAAAGCTTTCCGGAAAATATTTTTTAGGGATTTATTAACTTATATATGTGATAACCATGTGAGAAAAAAGAGAAAGCAAAAACAAAAATATTAAAATTTTTTTTCATACATCCGCTAAACTGCAAAATCTAAATTCCGATAATGGGGTAGATAAACAATTAAGCATGGACGCTTAATAACAGTACTCAAAACACATGGAGGTTTAAGATGTCATCCTTTCAAATTAACACAAATATTGGCGCTTTAAACGCGTACAACGCATTAGCATCCGCAAACACTGAAGCATATAAAGCGCAACTCCGGTTAGCGACACGAAAAAAAATCAACTCGGTTGCCGATGATACATCCGGATTTGCAACAGGTAAATCTTTAGATCAAAAAGTAAAGCTGATGCAATCCGCTCAAAGCAATGTTGGATCCGCAAAAGATATGTTGTCTACAGCCGAAACACAGCTTTCGAGCGTCAAAGACTTAATTACACAAATCAAAACAAAAATTGCCGATGCTTCCAATCCCGCAGCGGATAAAAGCAGAATAGCCAACGATATTAAAGCGCTTGGCGAAGAAATTGGCAACATTTTCAATAACACAAAATTTAACGATACAAATTTACTAATATCGTCCTCAAACGGCGCCGGCCAAAGTTTCGATTTCCAGACAGGCGCATCGGCAAGCGATAATCTTAAAGTGGATTATGCTTCGGCAAACCTTGTAGGTACTCTTTCGGCTACCATAGGTACGGCTACTATTTCAGGGATTAACGCCAAAGTTGCAGATTCATTAAACGACTTGCAGAATCTCGATTCCGCTTCGGCTTCCGGCCTTTCAATAGGCAGCCTTTCAGCAAAACTGGCTTCGTTTGAAAGTACCATCGATACTTCCCTTTCAAGCGTAGGTAATTTTAAGCAGCGACTTGATATCAAAGACGAATTCCTTACTTCCGCTATTTCGAACTCTACCGCTTCTGTTTCCCGTCTGTTCGATGCGGATATGGCTGAGGAACAATTGAATTCAACTAAAGCGCAGTTAGGCGGTCAAATTGCTACAACAATGTTGTCGCAGTTAAATTCTCAACCGCAGAACATTCTTTCTTTATTCAAATAACATTTGAATAGATTCCGCTTTCTGTAATGAAGGCGGAATCTCAATTTAAGAACTTAGAATTATTTAATCTCGAATAGGAGTGACTAATGTATCAGGCAAGCTTATCATATAAACAACAAAACAGACTAAACCCATATTTGGTTAAAGAAATTATGGAGGCAACTCCGCAACAGTTACTAATTAAAGTTTATGACTTTGCTATCCTCCATTGCCAAAAAAAGGATCTTATAAAAACTAATAAAGCAATTCAGGAACTGGTTAATTCACTGAGGTTTGATGACGAAAACACAAAAGAACTGGCTGTCGGTTTGTATAAACTGTATCAGTTCTGTCAGGAACAGATGAGAAACCAGAATTACGATATTGTTTATAAAATATTAGTGGAATTAAGAGAAACCTGGCAAAAAGCATTTAATATGTAAGACTATCTTAAACCAACATAGTACGCTCAACTACCGATTATTCTTTTTCCCGAAACGGTATTCGAGAAACCGCGGTTTTTATCTGCCGCGGTTTTTTTTTGTTTTTCCTCTCCTCCCATTTACCCTTCTTAAATGTTATTAAAATTTAGTGATTTTGGCGGAACTTTAATCTTGACTATTTTGTATAGATAGTATACGTTTGATATATAAAAAGTTATTTTTTTGAGGAAACTGATGAGCAACACAGAGCTAACCGAGATTGAACAATTTACAAATCAGGAATACAAGTACGGATTTGTAACAGATATTGAAGCCGATGAAATTCCAAAAGGATTGAGTGAAGACATAATCAGGCAAATCTCACTGAAAAAAGAGGAACCTGAATTTATGTTAGAGTGGCGTTTAAAAGCCTACAGACACTGGCTTACAATGCAGGAGCCTGATTGGGCTAAGCTTAATATTGCTCCAGTAGATTATCAGGATATTATTTATTACTCAGCCCCAAAAAAAGCTAAAAAGTTAAACAGTATCAACGAAGTTGATCCCGAATTAAGAAGTACTTTTGAAAAACTCGGCATTTCGCTTGATGAGCAAAAGAGACTTTCGAACGTTGCTGTGGATGCTGTTTTTGACAGCGTTTCCGTAGCCACTTCATTTAAGGAAAAACTTTCGGGACTTGGCATTATTTTTTGTTCTTTTTCGGAGGCTGTTAAAGAGCATCCGGATCTTATCAGGAAATATATGGGCTCGGTTGTTCCCTATACTGATAATTTTTACGCCGCATTAAACTCCGCTGTTTTCAGCGATGGCTCTTTCTGTTATATCCCCAAGGGAGTCAGATGCCCAATGGAGCTTTCAACTTATTTTAGAATTAATGCTTCAAGCACAGGACAATTCGAAAGAACACTTATTGTTGCCGAAGAAGGAGCTTATGTAAGCTACCTTGAAGGCTGTACGGCTCCTATGAGAGATGAAAACCAGTTACACGCTGCTGTTGTTGAAATTGTTTCACATAAAAACGCAAATGTAAAGTACTCCACTGTTCAGAACTGGTACCCTGGCGATAAGGAAGGCAAAGGCGGAATATATAACTTTGTTACAAAACGCGGAATATGCAAAGGAGAAAATGCAAAAATCTCATGGACGCAGGTAGAAACCGGCTCGGCTATTACATGGAAATATCCAAGCGTTATCTTACTTGGAGATAATTCGGTAGGCGAGTTCCACTCCGTTGCGGTTACCAATAATTATCAGCAAGCCGATACAGGAACAAAAATGATACACATTGGTAAAAACACGCACAGCACTATTGTTTCAAAAGGTATTTCAGCCGGAAAAAGCAATAACTCGTACCGTGGACTTGTAAGAGTCTCAAAAAATGCCGAAGGCGCAAGAAATTTTTCGCAATGCGATTCTCTGTTGCTTGGCGATAAATGCGGCGCGCACACTTTTCCCTATATAGAAGTTAATAACCCTACCGCGCAGGTTGAACACGAAGCCACTACATCAAAAATAGGCGAAGACCAGATTTTTTATTTGAACCAAAGAGGAATATCAACCGAAGACGCTGTTAATTTAATTGTGAACGGATACTGCAAGGAGGTATTCAAAGAACTGCCGATGGAGTTTGCAGTTGAAGCGCAAAAACTCCTAAGCGTTAGTCTTGAAGGCAGTGTAGGCTGATTTGTAAAGACCTGATTTAAAATAAAACCGAATACAGGATTATATATATGATAGACATAAAAAATTTATACGTTAATGTTGAAGGCAAAGAGATATTAAAAGGCATAAACCTTTCCGTCAAAAAAGGAGAAGTACATGCCATCATGGGGCCAAACGGATCCGGTAAAAGTACCCTTGCCAACGTTCTTGCAGGAAAGGAAAATTACGAGGTTAAAGGCGGAGAAGTTGTTTACGAAGGGATGAACTTACTGGAACTTTCGCCTGAAGACAGAGCAAGAGCGGGAATTTTTCTCGCCTTTCAATACCCTATTGAAATACCAGGAGTAAGTAATACAAACCTGTTAAAAACAGCCGTTAACGAAATAAGAAAATACCGCGGACTGGAAGAACTTGACGCGATAGAATTTCTTACCATGATAAAGAAAAAGATGGGCATAGTGGAAATGAACCAATCTCTGTTAAATCGTTCGGTTAACGAAGGATTTTCAGGAGGTGAAAAAAAACGCAATGAAATATTTCAGATGGCCGTGCTTGAACCTAAACTTGCAATACTCGATGAAACTGACTCAGGCTTGGATATTGACGCCTTAAGAGTTGTTGCCGGTGGTGTAAATAAACTTAAATCCCCCGATAACGCGGTAATTCTTGTTACCCATTACCAACGCTTGCTGGATTATATTGTCCCGGATTTTGTCCACGTCTTATATAAAGGGCGTATTGTAAAATCAGGCACTAAAGAGCTGGCTCTTGAACTTGAGGAAAGAGGCTACGACTGGGTAAAAGACGAATGTCCCGTAGGTGTATAAATGAATTTAACTGAAGAATTAAAAAAACAAATAACGGATAATTTCTCACGGTTTGAATCCACTTTAAATGGTTCAAAAGAAAGTTCTTTTCACCATTTAAGAAAAGCGGCTTACCGCAATTTGGGTCAAATGGAATTTCCGGATACAAAAATGGAAGAGTGGAGATTTACAAACCTCTCTCCCCTGCTCGATCATAATTTTACCCTTCCCGTTGATAATACCGATAGTTCCAATCTGGATATATCCGGATTTATGATAGAAGGTTTCGACGCGCATATTCTTGTTTTTGTAAACGGTAAATACTCCCCAAAGCTTTCCAGAATTGATACGCTTCCCAAAGGATCAATTATAGATAATATTGGAGAACTAATTAATTCCCGCAGCAATCTTGTATCCGGGCATTTTTCAAAATACGCTGATTCGGGAAACAACATTTTTACATGCTTAAATACCGCCTTTACAAATGATGGTATATTCGTATATATACCGGAGAACAAAACGCTCGACAAACCCTTATACGTGCTGCATATAGCTAAAGCTGAAGGGAAAGAGATAATAATTCAACCACGGAACCTTATAATTGCAGGAAACAACTCGCAATTTACAGTAGTGGAAAATTTCGTATCGGTTGATGACGGCGTTTATTTTACAAACGCCGTAACCGAAGTTATATGCGGCGAACGTTCGGTTGTTGAGCATATTAAACTGCAAAATGAAAGCGATTCCTCTTACCATATCAGCACATTGCAAACAGCAATAGAAGGAAAAGCAAAGTTTTCATCGTGCAATATTTCGCTTGGTTCGTTAATATGCAGAAATAACATCAATGTTGTTTTTAACGGACAGTATGCGGAAAGCGCGTTAAATGGTTTGTATCTTACCCACAACTCCCAACTGATTGACAATCATACATCAATTGAACATGCGGTGCCTAATTGCGCCAGCAATGAATTGTATAAAGGCGTACTTGATGATACTTCACGCGCCGTTTTTAACGGTAAGGTGATTGTTCGTCCGGATGCTCAAAAGACCAATGCTTTCCAGCAGAACAGAACCATTTTACTTTCTGACAGCGCGCTTATAAACACGACTCCGCAGCTTGAAATTTACGCTGACGATGTGAAGTGTTCTCACGGCGCGGCTATTGGCAGGCTTGATGAAGACTCTCTTTTTTATCTGCGCGCCCGTGGTATTGGTTACGACCAGGCAAAAACAATTTTAATATATGCTTTTGCCAGCGATGTTATCCGTTCGATAAAAAATGACGCATTAAAAAATTATTTTGGTAAACTTTTAGCCGAAAGGCTTATGAATAAATTATGACAACAAACATTAATACTGATTTCGATGTTAAAATAATCAGAGAGGAATTTCCGGCTTTAAAGCTAAATGTACATGACAAACCCCTTGTATATTTAGACAATGCCGCCACAACGCAAAAACCTTTATCTGTTATTGAGACAATTACCAATTATTATAATTTCCAGAACTCAAACATTCACAGAGGCGTGCATTATTTAAGCCAGCTTGCAACCAATGAATATGAACTTGCAAGAACAAAAATAAAAAAGTTTATTAACGCCGCTTCAGAAAAAGAAATTATTTTTGTACGCGGCGCCACCGAAGCTGTAAACCTTGTTGCCGCTACTTACGGAAGGAAGAATATCAGGGAAAACGATGAAATCATCATTTCCGCTATGGAGCACCATTCAAACATTGTCCCCTGGCAAATTCTTTGTGAAGAAAAACACGCAAAGCTTAAAGTCATTCCAATGAATGATAACGGCGAGCTTATTATTGAAGATTTTGAAAAACTAATTACCGAAAAAACAAAATTTATTTCGGTTGTGCATATTTCAAATTCATTGGGCACTGTTAATCCTGTTAAGGAAATAATTGCAACCGCCCATAAGTACAATATTCCCGTACTAATAGACGGCGCTCAGGCAATACATCATACCGAAGTTGATGTAAAAGACCTTGATTGCGATTTTTACGCTTTTTCCGGGCATAAAATTTATGGCCCCACAGGTACTGGCGTACTCTACGGCAAGGAGAAATTTCTTGAAGAGATGCCGCCCTATATGGGAGGCGGAGATATGATCGCGTCTGTAACTTTTGAAAAAACGACATACAACGAGCTGCCTCATAAATTTGAAGCCGGTACTCCGCATGTTGCCGGAGGTATTGGGCTTGGAGCAGCTATTGACTTTGTAAACCGTATAGGCGTTTCAAATATTGCACGGCACGAAAAAATATTAATGAACTACATTACACAAAAACTAAGTGAATTTAAAGAATTGCATGTTATTGGAACGGCGGCTAATAAAAGCGGCGTATATTCATTTACGCTTGACGGCATTCACCCGCACGATATTGGCACCATACTCGATTCCGAAGGCATAGCAATTCGCACAGGACACCATTGCACACAACCTGTCATGAAACGCTTTGGCATTCCAGCCACAGCCAGGGTTTCGTTTGCAGTATATAATACAACAGAAGAAATAGACATCCTTGCAGAAGGAATAAAAAAAGCAATTGAGGTATTCAGCTGATGGCATCCGAACTACGAGAACTATACCAGCAGGTTATTTTGGACCATAATAAAAGTCCAAGAAATTTCAGAAAAATAGAAGACGCGAATCACTTTGCAGAAGGTTATAATCCTCTTTGCGGTGATCATTTTGACATATTTGTGAAAACCGAAAACGATATAATTACAGATGTTTCCTTTCAGGGAGAAGGCTGCGCGATTTCCAAATCTTCAGCTTCAATCATGACATCTGAACTAAAGGGTAAGACGTTGCAGGAAGCGGAAATACTTTATACGAAATTTCACGACCTTGTAACGGGCAAAATAAACGCCGAAGAGTCTGAGGACTTGGGAAAGCTATCGGTTTTTGAAGGAGTGCAGGAATTTCCCGCAAGAGTAAAATGCGCAAGCCTTGCCTGGCATACATTTCACTCTGCAGTTAACAACGAAACAAAAACCGTATCAACGGAGTAAATAGATATGGATTCGATACCAATAAAAAACCTTGAACAGCAAATTATTGCCGCGTTGCATACTTGTTATGATCCTGAAATTCCGGTAGATATTTTTGAACTTGGCCTTATTTACGAAATAAATGTTGATGAAAACAGAAACGCGCATATTAAAATGACTCTTACTTCGCCAATGTGTCCTTCGGCACAGGTTATGCCGGCCGAAGTTGAAAATAAAGTGTCCATGATTCAGGGTATTAACAGCGTTAAAGTTGAAGTGGTATGGAGCCCTTCCTGGACAACCGAGATGATGAGCGAAGCCGCTAAACTGCAATTGGGCTTTTTATAATTTATTCAAACAGTTTTTATTTTTAAGGAATTATTAATAACCGTTTTCTGTTTATCTCTTAAATAATTAATACTTAATTACCAAAGGAGATATGATGTTTCAAGATAATTTACGCCAGCCGTTATACGATGTAAATGCCGTGCAGCCTATGAAAGATGAACTTGTTGCAGTTGGTTTTACGGAATTGTTAACCCCGGAAGATGTTGATAACGCTATAAATGTAAAAGACGGCAAAACTGTTCTTGTTGTTGTTAATTCTGTTTGCGGTTGTGCGGCCGGCAGTGCAAGACCCGGCGTATCGCTCGCTTTACAGAATAATGTTATACCGGACAAACTGTATACCGTCTTTGCAGGTCAGGAGCGGGACGCGGTAGATAAAGTACGCGCATATATAAAAGGGTTTCCGCCTTCATCGCCAAGTATTGCGTTGTTTAAAGACGGAGAGCTTGTTCACTTTACAAAACGCCTTGAAATTGAAGGAAACAGCGCCGAACAAATAGCGTCTAACTTAATTTCTGTTTTTGAAAAAAATTGTTCCGCGCAGGGTCCATCGGTTCCGGCAGAAGTTTTCGATAAAATCATGCATGCAAAAGCATGTGGTTCAAAAATACCTTTATTTAACAATAACTAATTATGAAATTCAGCGCGCAGGAAGAATACGGATTAAGATGCTTATTGCAAATTGGTAAAAGCGATTCGCCTTCGGGTTTAACTATTCCCGAAATAAGTAAACTTGAACGCTTAAGTCAGGCTAATGTAGCAAAACTGCTAAGGATATTGAGGCTTGGGGGCCTGATTGATGCCGCGAGAGGACAATCGGGCGGGTACAGGCTTGCAAGGCCCGCGGAAGAAATTACGGTAAACCAGGCGCTTGACGTATTGGGCGGAAAGCTTTTTGATGTTTCGTTTTGTAATGACCACTCCGGCGTTGAAAACATTTGTACAAACTCAATTGATTGCTCCCTGCGTTCGTTGTGGAAAACAGTACAGGCAACAGTGGAAAACGTGCTCGCTAAAATCACACTTAAAGATCTGATAGGAAACGAAAAAGAATTCGAGTTCTATCTGATTAAACGCTTTGATGAACAGGTTGCAGATAATTGATCCTTTTGTAACCTGCATATAACCTTTAAGCAATCCGCTAAAAGATGAACTCATTTTAAGCCATGCTGCTACCCCTCCCTTGCAGCATGGCTTTTTTTAACTTAACTCCGCGTATTGCAACTTTTTTTATTTTCAGGTGTGTAATTCTCAAATAATAATTTTTTATTACAATTTTACATACTATTTTATGAAACTTCTATCTACCAAAACATTTTTTAGCATAGCGCTTGTTTTATTAACTATACTTCTAAACGGATGCAGTACTTTAAAATCAGAGGATTTCGTTCCAAGTGATGTCAAGCTTGAGAAAAAGCTGCCGGTACTTGAACCTCTTGTCGATATTTATTCCTTTGAGAAAAACTTAATCGGCAAATCGAACTCTAATCCTGATGCTTATTGTTCAGCGAGACAGAATTTCAAGAATCTTTTTACTGACGATGCTACCGCAGTTTATTTAAAAGATAATTGCTGGAACATGACTGATACAACAGCAATAAGCAAAGGTTCAATGGTAATCCATTTATCAAGCTACAGCATTACCCAAGATAGTGAATTAGGCTATATATTATTAGGGTTGGGAACGCTTTTTCTAGCTCCAATTTATGGAGCCCCGGCTTACTCATTTACAACAAGAATGACTGTTGATCTCGATGTTCTTGATATGAAGGATCAAATTATATATTCTTGCAAAGGCGCGGGGGAATACTCTGTTAACGGAAATGGGCTTTGGTATGACCCCAATTACAGAAAAGCCAATCTATATGCTACAAGGGAAGCTTTAGATAGTGTAAAATCTAAATTATCACACGATTATGAAGAGATTAATATAGCTCTTGATAAAGGCGTTGAAGAAATTCATGCAGACAGAGACAGCGCAATTGTTCAAACAGCCTATGAACCCGAACAGCTTATAAGAGCAAATACAGAGTTTAATAACCAGAATTACAGAGCTTCCATATTTATTTATGATTCGGTATTACAAGCTTATCCTTATCATATCGATGCGCTCATAAGCCAAGGGAAAGCGCTTGCCTATAACGGACAAAATACGGCAGCTATAAAAAACTTTTCCAGAGTAATTCAGTTAGATCCGAAAAACGATATTGCCTATTTCGAACGCGGTAATTCGCAGATAGAAATGAAAAATTATTATGCGGCTATTTATGACCTCACAAAAACTTTGGCGCTTGTACCAGACCTTGAACAGGCTTATCTTTTAAGAGCAGATGCCGAAGATGAATTGGCTCTTAATTCTGACGCAATTAAAGATTACCAACACTTATTAAAAATTAATCCCGACCTTACATTTGCCAAAGACAGGATAAGCAATTTACAAAACAGAATTCAGTTGGAAGTGACAGAGCAATTGCGTCAACAACAAATAGCCGAACAGGAAAGGCAACAAAGATGGCAACAACTTAATGATGCTCTTAATACTATAAACAGTTCAATTAGTTCAATTCAGGCAAATAATACCTCTTACAATAACAATTCTTCGGGAAGTCAGGCTTCTTCATCACCTTCAACACCGGCAACAAAAAACAGAGGCCACATAGAAAGAATAACCTGTTCTTATTGTAAGGGTTCCAAATACGATCCCGCGCCTACTTATGGTCCATCCTTTGGTCTTGAACGGTCAAGTAATGAAACTTGTAACATCTGCTTTAAACCAAAAGATCATTACCACAAAAAATGCCCAAGTTGTAATGGCAGAGGGTACAACAATAAATTTGTAGCACACTGATAAATCTCAAAAAAAAGAGCTGTTTTTCAACAGCTCTTTTTTTTTTATAAATTTCGTCTTATTTAAAACAAAAAGCGCTAAGTTCGGTATACTTAGCGCGCTGAAAGTGGGCAGAGACGGAATCGAACCGCCGACACAAGGATTTTCAGTCCTTTGCTCTACCGACTGAGCTATCTGCCCTTAAATTTTAGATTTCAAATTTAAGATTTTTTCTTATAACCTCAAAATATTTTTTTTAGTTTTTGAATTTTTTTACTAAAAATTTCCTTAATAAGAGATTACAACTATAAGAAAATCACTTAAGTTTAATTCTCTCTATCTGTGTTATGGCGTTATTCTCAAACGAAACCAAATCGACAGAATTTATTTTTCCTCTTATACAAAGGTATTCTTTATTGATACCGTCAACAAGTATTTTGCAATTGTTTTTATTGTTCAGTGTACCAATACTTATATGAGGTATATAATCAACATCTAGATTTAAATGTGGAGCTAATATACCGTCATACAGCTTGTCATGAATTTTAACAAAATTACTGAGTCCTTTATCCGGTACCAAACGCACATAATAGTTTTCACTAAAAGCATCCTTGCTCATTACTGCGCAACGGATGGAGAAATCAAATCTGTTTATGGGCGATAATTTGTTTCTCATTTCTTCAAGAATACTATCAACAGCAACACCATCAACAGGAGATACAACCGAAAAGTGCGGTTTTACCAAATTAAAATAAAACTCGTCATTTTTCTTCCTGAATGTTTGAATAAAGTTGTAATCCACCTGCTTCAATTCAGGGAAAGCAAGCGCTAAAAGAGACATATTTTCCTCATTATTTTATGTAATTAAAAATAATAAATTTAACAATACTTATCCATACCCTGTTTTTTCGTATAACAATTTATCTCCTATTCACGTAAATTATTAGCTAAAGTATTTTGAAATAAGGGGTTTTAACTATAAAAATGTTAGTTAACACCCAACTTTTAAAATATTAAGAGGTATTTAATTAAGAATTTTTATAAGTTACAAGTGTGCTATGGGACTAATAATATATATAATAACACTTCATGCTAAGCAAAAACGCAAGGCCAAAACAGTTTTTATACTAATAGATTATGTTAATAAATACAATACGGTAATTCCTTCAATTTATAATAGTTGAGTTTCAACTAAAAGATTTGAATAACAGATGGACGAACGAATAAATCAACGCAATCCCTTTCCCGGAATCAGATGTTTTGAATCTGATGAAGACTATCTTTTCTTCGGCAGGGAATCTCAGATAAAACTTGTTATAGAGAAACTTACAAAAGCAAGGTTTCTTGCAATTACCGGTTCTTCCGGTAGCGGGAAATCATCTTTTGTAAAAGCAGGCATTGTTCCTTCGTTGTTTAAAGACAAATTATTTATTTCCCAAAACAAATGGAATCTTTCAATATTCAGACCAGGCAGCTCGCCTTTGCAAAACTTTGCTTCGGCATTATTCCAATCGTTTGCCAACGAAGATTCTATTGCGGAAGAGTTAAATTCCGAAGAGAAAGTGCTTGCCAAGCTAAAAAACAATGATGAAGGATTCACTGAAATTATTGAGGTACAGAATAAAATAAGCAACAGAAACCGATTATTAATAATTGATCAGTTTGAGGAATTATTTCGGTTTAAGCTTTTAGGCAGCAGCTCAAAAAACGAATCCGCTGAATTTGTAAAAAAGATACTCTCCGTTTTAAGCCGTCCTTCCCTTTCCACTTATATAGTGTTAACAATGCGGTCCGATTTTCTTGGAGAGTGTTCTGAATACGCGGGTTTGCCGGATGCTATAAATACAGGCAATTATTTACTGCCAAGAATGACTGACGATGAAAAGCGCTCCGCAATTGAAGGCCCAATAAAAGCAAGCGGCGCGCAGGTAACCGAGCGGTTGATTCAAAGACTCCTGCATGATGTTGGAGACGATCCGTACCAGCTTCCTGTTATGCAACATGCTCTTATGCGCACATGGAATCACTGGATGATGAGCGGAAAACCTGATACTCCCGTTGACCTAAAAAATTATGAAGAGATTGGGACAATGTCAGACGCTATTTCAAGGCACGCGGAACAGGTATATGCCGATTTACCAACAGACAGAAGCCGCTTTATAACGGAAAAGTTGTTCAAATCTCTTATCTTTCTTGGTTCGGAATATGATAACCGCGGTACAAGAAGGCCTACGCGTCTTTCTGAAATAGTATCTTTAACAGAAGCAAAACCCGATGAATTAATTGATGTAATAGACCGCTTCAGAGCGCCAGGCTGCGCTTATTTAACACCAAACTATAAAGTATCTCTTGATATGGATAGCATTATTGACATAAGCCACGAAAGCATAATGCGTAAATGGAAGAGACTTAAGGAATGGGTGGATAACGAGATGAAATCGGCCGAGCGTTATTTGAGGCTTTCAAAATCTGCTGAATTGTACTTTGAAGGCAAAGCCGGGCTTCTCATAAATCCGGAATTGCAAATAACCCTTAGATGGCAGCAACAAAACAGACCCAATGAAGCGTGGGCCAAACGATATGATCCGTCTTTTGAAAGAGCAATGACATTCCTCAATTATTCTAAAAAAGAATATGATCTTGAGATCACAAAAAAAGAGAACCAGCAAAAAAGAGATTTGAAACGCGCGAAGCGTTTCGCAATAATTCTTGGCGGCGCATCGGTTATTTCACTTTTGTTCCTTGTTATTTCGCTGAATTTAACTTTCAAATCAGAAGAGAGCGAACGCGTTGCCGTTGAGAAAGGTTCAATAGCGCTTTTCGAAAGCCAAAAAGCCGAACAGCAGCGAAACGAAGCAATTGCACAGAAGAAAATTTCGGAGCAGCAGCAGCAAATAGCGGAACAGCAAAAAATTATAACAGAAGAACAGAAACAATACGCTCTTGAACAGCAGAAAATTGCCTTGGAACAAAAACAGGTTGCCGTCACACAAAAACAGCAAGCGGATATTGCAAAAGTTGAGGCTATAAAAGCAAGAGACGAAGCCGAGCGACAGCGCAAGGACGCTGTTACTCAAAAACAAATTGCGGAAACGGAACGAGTTAAAGCCGAAAAATCGGAAAAGAATACCATGCGTCTCAGGCTCCTGGATATAGCGCGATCTGTCTCCATACAATCTGTTAGAATGCAGAATACAGATAAAGATGATCTGCCGAGATTGCTGGCTTTGCAGGCTTATATATACAACGCAAAAAACAATGGCGCCGAATTCAGTCCCGATATTTTTCACGCGTTGTCTTCATTCGCGCAGGATACAAAAGTATTACGCGGCCACCAGGATGATGTCAGAGGCATTGCCATCTCTCCTGACGGCAAGACGATTGCTTCATGCAGCGATGATGGCTCGGTAAAACTTTGGAATACCAATAATTCTGATAAAGGAGTAATTACTCTTCATGTAAAAAATGCCGGTAAAAAGGGGTTCCGTTGTATTGCATATAGTCCTGATGGTAAATCTATTGCAGCCGGAACATTTGAAGGTTCAATAGTTTTGTGGAACGCGGACGCTATTAAAAGCGCTCCCAAAATTCTAAATGGACATACTTATATAGTAAACGATTTGGCTTTTTCAAAAGATGGTAGAACGCTTGTTTCATGTAGCTCCGATGGAACCTTACGCTCATGGGATTTAACCAGACAATTAATAAACAGCAACATAATTGAAAAAAGCGGCTCTAAAATTAACTGCATAGCTTTTGATCCCTATGGCGGCAAGCTTGCTCGCGGCAGCGAAGACGGAAGTATAAAAATATACAGCTTTTTCGCGCTCAGCGTTATGCCGGAAGACTTATCAAATGGCGGCAGGGCTGTACGCTCTGTTGCGTTTAGCAGCGATTCTAAAATTCTTGCGGCCGGTTACACGGACGGATTAATAAAACTCTATTCTCCTTCTCACCCGGAACTGAAACCGGTGGAATTGATTGGTCATAATTCTTCTGTAAATTCCATTTCGTTTAGTAATAACGGAAAACTGCTCGCTTCAGCCAGTTCCGATAAATCGATACGTTTGTGGAGTTATAAAAACACAGATCAATTACCTGTTGTTATTAACGACCATGACTCGTGGATTTACTCGGTAAAATTTTCGCCGGATGGCAATAAGATTATTTCAGCAAGCGCAGATAAAACAATCCGTACAAACGGTATAAAAACAAAATACCTTGCCGAAAAAATCAGGAATAAAACCGGTAGAAATATGACTCATGACGAATGGAATAAATACGTTGGCGGAGATATTGCTTATCAAAAGACGTTAACCTGTTTACCATAATGCACATATTCAAATAGGATGATAATATTTTAAAATCAATATAATATAAATGAATTTACGAAAGTACAAATATCATTTTTGCAACAGCGGATATAATTATATAAGTATACCTGTACTGCTGCTGTTTCTTTTTTTGTTTACGCTGCTCCCCTGCTCTGTATACGCCCAGGGCAATTGCGATGAAGTAACCTTAAACGAAGCGAAAAAGAAATATGACATAGGAGATTTTAACGGCGCGTTGGAATTGCTTAATCCTTGCATTAATAACGGTTTTTCAGGCGGTGAACTTGCACAGGCTTATAAACTTCTTGCAATGACTTACCTTGCAATAGACTCGGTAAACAGCGCGGACGCAACAATAGGTTTGCTGTTAAGGCTTGCGCCAAACTATGAGCCGGATATTTTTGACCCGGTTAAATTTATACAGAAAATTAAAGCCATAAAACTTGCCGGCAATAATGTTCAGGTAACATCCGTATCAAAAAGAGCCGAAAATATCTACGAAGCTCCGGCCACCGTATATTCAATTACCGGTAATGAGATAAAGCGCAGAGGCTATTCGGATCTTGAAGCCATCTTAAGCGATCTGCCCGGATTTGATATTTCGCGTACACTCGGCGGAACCTACTCTAATATTTACCAGCGCGGTTACAGATCGAACAATACTGACAGAACAATCTTTCTTATAGATGGAGTTGAAGAAAACGATTTATGGTCTAATATCGCCTACATCTCCCGGCAGTATTCTCTTACAAACGTGGATAAAGTGGAAGTTGTATACGGGCCTGCTTCAACAATGTACGGAGCAAACGCTTTTGTTGGCGTTATTAACGTAATTACAAAAGACCCCAAAGAGATTACAAAAGGCAAAAGCTTTGGCGTAAGCGCCATGGCAAATTACGGAAGCTGGAATACAAGATATGTAGACGTAACAATGGCGGGTCAAATAAAAAACTTTTCTTTTTCAATCACCGGCAGAAAATTCGATTCGGATGAAGAAGACTTATCGAAATATTCCGATTTTGATTTCAGCCCTTCATTTTACGATGGATTTAATTATAAATCCAAATTAAGCATTACTTCAAACGCCGATGCCTATTACACCCAGAATAAGCTGACAGATAATAACCCGCTCTATACTGTTGTGAGAGATAATAGCGGCAAGGTAACAGCCATAAACCTTACCGATGCCGGCGCTGATCTTGCCCGCCAGAAAGATAAAAACGGGTTAGGCCAAACTGTTAACGGCAGTAAAGTAAAATATGCCAATATAAGCGATGAATACCTGTTGTACGGAAAAGCCAGACTTTATGATTTCACAATAGGATTCCAGACATGGAGAAAAAAGACTGGCGGCACAAATTATTTTACCGATAACTGGTCCGCGGGCTCAAATAACGGCGTTGTATGGATTCCGTACCAGACATTTTTTTACGTGAAATACGAAGCTCCTATTTCAGATCAGATAGTCTTTTCGAATATTACCCAATATAAAATTCATTGCGTTGATAATAACTCAAAGTCTGTCACTTTATCCGATTACTCAAATGGCAATTTGAATCTTTTAAATTTAATTTCCAATACAAACGCGTTTTGGACAACCTCCTATTTCTACGAACTTTCAAAACAATTAAGAAACGAACTTAAAATAATTTATACTCCTACAACAAATTTCGATTTGATTACGGGACTTGAGATTAGAAACAGCCAACTGCAGGGCAACTATAATACATCGCTTACATCATCCTACCCTTCCGATTCAGCTTACGCAGGCGGCTCATCTACCGCGCAGGGAGCTATCCTTGGCGGCAACCAGTACGATATACGCGACTGGGGTTTTTATATGCAGGGCAGTTACAGATATTTGGATAATTTGATTTTTACTCTTGCCGGAAGATACGATTATAATAAAATAAGACAGTTTGGCGGTTACGGATTACAGTTCAATCCGCGTGCGGCAATTGTTTATTCGCCGGATAGATTTGTGTTCAAGGCAATATATTCCGAAGCTATTAAGGATGCTTCGAACTGGACAAAATTTTCAACAAATCCTGCGCGCTTACTTTCGAGCCCTAATCTGGAACCTGAAAAAGTTAAGAACCTTGAATTCAGCGTTGGATACAAATTTACAGATAACTTATACGCCGATATTGACGCTTACAGAGCATTATATACAGGCATTACGGGAACGAAAAATGTACCTTATTTAGATGGTACAACAGGACAGAACTGGCCAATGGGTTCCATGGAAATTAAAGGCATCCAGTCAACTTTAAGCTATAAATATAAGAATTATGATATTTACGCCAACTACACATATACCGATCCGCAAAACACCGATGAAGACTTGCGTGTTGGCGATATTGCAAAACAAAATGCGAACTTTGGTTTGAATGCATTGTATTTTGAAAAGCTTAACTGCAACCTTCGTTTTAATTATATTGGCGAAAGACTTACGGGACCGGAAACAACAGTCACTGCAAACACAAGCGTTTTTCCTGCTCATTTGGTTGCAAACATGGCAATAAGTTATCAGGATTTGTTTTTAAACGGGTTGACTTTTCAGTTAATATGCAACAACATTTTTAATAAGGATTATTTTGACCCTGGTATCAGAAGCGCTGACGGAATTTCGTATGCTACAAGAGTTCCTCAACGCGAAAGGAACTTCATGTTCAGAGTTTTATTTGATTTAACTAATTAAAGCATTACAGAATGAGTAATATATTTTTATATAAAAAACCTTCACAAATTTGCGAATTGCCTGATAAATGGAATAAACATTTCGAGTCAGGTAGTTTTGTAAATTCTTACAAACAATACATAAAAGACACTATTAAAACTCAGGGCCTTTGTTTAAGGCTCGCGGTTAATGACGATATTTTGGCTGTGGATGAGCTTATAAAAAGATGCTATCCGCCGGCCGCCTTAAGAGATAGCAACCCTTACGATTATTACCGCTTTATTACCTATGGGCACGGACTTATTGTTGAAACAAATGAGAAAAAAGTAATTGGCTGTCTTTTTGAAGAAGGGTACGATACTCCCGACAGAACTTCGTACAGCCTGCGTCTTGCCATAGATGATACAATTAAAACCAAAGATATTGGAACGCTTATGGTTGAGTATTCAACTCTGCTTGCGCTTGAAAGAGGTTCTAAAATAAAACGCGGACTTTTGGTTACCGACACTTTTATTTCGGCGCATATACTTATTAACAAACTTGGCTGGATTTGTGAAAGTTTCCACGCGGATATGAAATGGATCGCTCCGAGCTTTGTCATAAATATTCCGTTGACGATTGAACAATTTGCTTATAACAGAATTGATATGGATAGACTTATAAATCATCTTACCACAATAAAAGAAGGCACCGATTTCCGCCTGGTAGATTATAACGATTTCACAGGGCTTGAAGAATTATTCACCAAAAATGATTTTATAATTTCAGCTATGCTTTGGCCTGGCGCCTTTAACAACAACGTTCACAAATATGTTGCATTCCCAACAGAACAGCTTGCGTTGGGCGGTTTATAAAACAGATAAAATACATGAGACTTAATAAGAAAATTGCCGCAACATTTAATATAAAAGAAGGTGAGGAACTCTCCATCTTTCTGCTTATGCTCATATCTTTTTTTATGGGTACCGCTGTCGCATTTTTCTATACTGCCTCCACGTCAATGTTTCTCGCGGTTTTTTCGCCTAAAACTCTGCCTTATACGTATATTGCGTCAGGAGTGTTGGGTTATTTAATTTGGCTCGTTTCTTCAGGCTTAAGTAAAAAGCTTCCGCTAAGCGCTTTGTTGTTGGCGTACATGTTGTTTTTAACAATATCGGTAGTACTTATTAACGCCGGCATACATCTTGGCAGTTATAAATGGCTCCCTTTTTTGATGTATGTATGGGTTCGTGTTTTTACATTTGTAAACGCGGTTGTGTTCTGGGCTCTTGCAGGGCGCATTTTTGACCTAAGACAGGGGAAAAGACTTTTTGGACTTGTAAGCGCCGGCGAAGTTATTTCCACAATAATCGGTTTTTTTTCCATTCCCCTTTTGCTAAAAATAATTTCCGTTAAAGACCTTGTTACTGTTTCCGTTGCAGGTTTAGTACTTTGTACTTTAACATTGATTGTTATATTAAAAACGTTTAAGAGTAAAATTCAATCGGTGGGCCCTGTTGCGCAAAACGGTAATAAATCAACTGGCAAATCTTTCAGAGTGCTTTTTTCGGATAATTACTTAAAACACATTTTCTTTTTGGCAATATTGCCAATGTTCGCAATGTATTTTGTTGATTTTATTTTCCTTGCCCAAACTAAAACCGAGTATCCTGACAATAATTTTTTGGCAGGCTTCCTTGGCATATTTTTCGGTTTTGCCGCAGTTGCCGAGCTGTTAATTAAGCTTTTTCTCTCCGGCCGGTTAATAGACAGATACGGCATAAAGCTTGGCCTTGTTATACTGCCTGCGCTTATGTTTGCAAGTACATTTCTTGCTTCCGCGTTTGGCGCCGTATATGGCGCCGCCGGCATGTTTTACTCTTTTATAGTATTCACCAAATTTTCTGAGAGAGTCCTGCGCAGTTCAATGAACGATCCTTCTTTCCAGATTTTATATCAACCGCTGCCAGAAGTGGACAGAATAGCGTTCCAGACTCAAATAGAAGGCGTTCCCAAAGCAATTGGGACAGTAATTGGAGGAGCTGTTTTACTTGCCTTTGCAAGTTTTAGTATGCTTAATATTGTTCATTATAATTTCATTTACCTGTTTATACTTGCCGCCTGGGTAAAGTTAGCCGCTGATACGTATAACAATTACAGAAAGACATTAAAAGATGTACTGACAAAAAAAGAGACAGGCAATAAATCGGTAAAAAAAGATAATTCTGAATACAACAATTTATTTATTGAAGCAGCCGAAAAACATCCGGAACAAATTGCTAATATTTTCGATCTATTCAATAAAATAAATCCATTAAAATCAGAGACAGTACTGTTGGGTACGTTAATGCAGACAGAGAAGAACATAAACAGAATCACATTGCGCATTTTAGAAGATAATCTTGTCATCAACGCGCTTCCGGTTTTGGACTATTGTATTGAAGATGAAAAATATGCCGATATCAAAGATGAGATTGCTAAAGTCAGAAACATATTAAATACATATAAGGAAACAACATTTGAACTTCTAACGGATATGATTAAATCCGGTGATAAAGACAGAAAATTATTTGCGACTGTAATGCTTGGTTATTCAACCCGTTTCAACTCTATTAAATTATTAAATTCTTTATTAAAGGATTCCGACCCTGAAATTAAAAAGGCTGCGCTGATCTCTGCCGGCAGGCTTAAGCGTATAGAGCTCCGGAGCGCCATAGTGGAAGCGTTATTCGTACCGGAATATGCTAACTACGCCGCCGCCGCTTTAAGGAACACAGGGCCCGCTGTGTTTGATGAGCTTGAAGTATATTTTACCCGTTTTGAAAACAATAAAAAATACTTAAAGCTTATTATTTATCTTTATGGAGAGTTTGGCAATAAACAAGCTATTGAATTATTAAGAAAAAAAATCAATTACCCTGATAAGGAAATCAGGCAATATGTTTTCTATGCTCTTAACAAGTCGGGATACACGGCGGCTTCTTCTGAAATTTCGTTTATCAAAACAGTTATTGAAGAAGAGATTGGTTTTATAGTATGGATAATTGCTTCGCTTAATGATATTAAGGAAAAAGGAGAAAGCACATATTTGTATTCCGCGTTAAATGTGGAACTAAATGCCAAGCGGGATTACATTTTTGTTTTGCTTGCAATAATATACGATGCCGAAACTCTGAAGAAAGTTCGCTTGAATATGAATGCCGGTTCAATGCAGGCCAAAGCCTTTGCGCTGGAAATTATTGATTTGACTGTGTCGGAAGAACTTAAAGAAATTGTAATTCCCCTCTTTGAAGACCTAAATAATGAAGAATGCCTTGCTATGTTTAAGGACAAGTTTCCTCAGGAGATTTTAAGTTACCAAGACCGTCTTACAGATATTATTCATAAAGATTTCAGCCGGGTTAGTCGCTGGACAAAAGCCTGCGCAATGCAAGAGCTTCAGATTTATTTTCCTGAAATGGTCGCGAATATTTTTCCGGCTTTTCTCAATCATTCCGATCCCCTGTTAATGGATACAGCTATTAGAGGGCTTTATCAGGCCGATGAACCCTTATTCAATAGAATTGTGGAAAGATTAGCCCTCCGCTCCAATAGTGTCTATAAATGTTTTGAGAAAGGCAGAATTTCCATTTACAATGTTGTAATTTATTTTAAAAAGCAGCCTCTGTTTTCATCATTCCAGGAAAACGAACTGGTTCCGCTGGCAGTAAACGCCTGTAATTTAACTGATTATAATCAGGAAAACCCTTCTTTAACTTTTAGCGCCATTGTTCTATATAACCAAATGGCTGAAGATTATGAATTTGCAAAAAAAATTGTGTCGTTTTTATCGGCGCAAAATAATTTTGAAATAAAGGAATTTGTTTAGATGAAAAGGATTTACAAATATAAAATACTGTTGCTAATTTCATCTTTATTTTTCTTTTCGCATACGGAATTTGCTCAATACGGACAGAAAGAAATTGATTTGCCGTTTGTTAAAAACTTTACTTCCAAAGAGTATAAGGCGCACGGACAAAATTTTGCTATTGCTCAGGATGACCGAGGTCTTATTTATTCCGCTAACTTCAGCGGTATACTTGAATATGACGGCGCTGTTTGGCGCACAATTCCCACTTCTTTAAGATCGAAGGCTACTGCTATTGCCAAAGATAAAAACGGTCGTCTGTTTGTTGGAGCCAGAAATGAATTTGGTTACCTATCTGTTAATAAAACCAACGGTTCGTTATATTACGTTAACATTAGTAACAAGTTAAAGAAGAACGATAGAGATTTTACAGAAATTATATCTGTTTTTGCAACAAATAGCGGAATTATTTTCGTCTCCGAAAAAGCTGTATATGAATACAAGAACAACAGTCTGAACGTTATTTATTCGGATGGCAATATACTTTCTACTTTTTATGTTAATAATGTTTTGTATTGCTATGTAAAAGATAAGGGATTAAAACGCCTGTTTAACAATTGCTTTGTACCTGTAGAAGGAATGGGCGCGGCCTTACCTTCACTTGAGTTTTATACAATGCTGCCGTTGAAAGATGGTTCAGCATTGATTGGTTCCGGAAACATGGGGCTATATACTCTTAATGGAAGCGGATTAAGGAAATTTATCTGCCAGGCCGATGACTTTTTTATAAAGAACAAAATAACCTGCGGTGTAGCGCTTGCAAACGGAGATTTGGCAATTGGCACGAATAGAGGCGGCATTGCAATTATAACACAACAGGGCGTATTAAGGAAAATTATCGATCAGAATACCGGTATGCAAAACGAAAGCGTCCAGGCTTTGTTTGTTGACAGGAACAATTCTCTTTGGGCCGCTTTGAATAATGGTATTTCCTTAATTGAACTTCAGTCCCCTGTTAGTTATATCAGCGATAACATTACGCCTAAAGGCGGAATCACTTCAATGCTTCGTTTGGGAAACAAGCTGTTTGTTGGCTCATACCGGGGCCTTTCATATCTGCAGGATAATTCCGGAGTATTTAAGTCAATTAACGGTATAACCACCGCGAGCTGGGCTTTACTGAACATCGATAATTCCGTTCTTGCAGCCACGAGCGAAGGTATTTATCAGGTAATCAACGATAATGCTTTTCCCTTAACAAAAGATTTTGCACTCTGTTTGTACAGATCGAAAAAAGAACCGACTACTGTTTATGCCGGACAAACAAACGGTGTTTCAATTCTTAAAGCTGCATCTAAAAAAATTACGCAAGTTGGGGCTTTGCCTGGTTTTAATAAGGAAGTCAGGGCAATTGCCGAAGATGATAATGGCTTATTATGGATATGCACTCCGTTTAATGGCATTTATATGTATTCCCCTTATGATAAAAAGACTGAGCATTATGATACTTCCAAAGGCCTCCCCTCTCTTATTGGCAATAATATAAGCGAAGTCAATGGAAAAATATATTTTACCACACAATATGGTATTTATGTATTTGATAACTCACAGCATAAATTCAAGAGAGACTTTTCTCTTATTAGCAATAGTAGTAAAACCGAATGGACTTATAAAATTGTTGCCGATAGAAACGGCAACATAATTACAAATAACGGAGAGGAAACGGATATTTCGTTTTACAACAAAACAGCTTCGGGTAAATTGGTAAAAAACACACCGCTTCTTTTACCCGTCTCCGATTTTATTACATGGACCATCTATCCCGATGCGGATAATAAAATCTGGTTTGGAGGCCCTGATGGTTTACTGCTTCTTGATTTAAATATTCCTGCGAAATATGATAATAATTTTTCGGCTCTTATTCGTAAAGTAAAATTAAACTCAGGGAAGGAAGTATTTTCAGGAGCTTTTTTTAACGAAGCTCTTATTCAAAACTTGATACAGGATAATACGTTTATTCCAAGTATAGATTATTCCGATAACACAATTTGTTTTGAATTTGGAGCGGCCAGCTTCAGCGCAAAGAGTAATAATCAATACCAATACATGCTTGAAGGGTTTGATAAAAGCTGGTCTCAATGGAGTAATTCATACTCAAAGGAATACACAAATTTACCGGAAGGACGATACGTTTTTAAAGTCCGCGCAAAAAATGCTAATGGATTGATAAGTAAAGAAGCCTCGTTCCAATTCAGAATCAACGTTCCATGGTACAGGGCATGGTACGCTTATCTTCTGTATATTCTTATTTTATCAGGAGGCGTTTTTAGTTTTGTAAGAATCCGTTCCCGCCAGTTGGAAAAAGAAAAACGGATACTTGAAAAACTTGTTGAAGAAAGAACCACCGAAGTAGTAAAGCAGAAAGAAGAAATTGAAGAAAAATCGAATGAGCTTTCGGATAAAAACGATGAGCTCGAAAAAATAAATCAGATTGTAAAGTCAATTAATTCAGAGATACATTTTGCAAATCTGCTTCAATCAATACTAAACCAGGCGCTTGTAATTAAAGGCATCGAAAAAGCCGCTATACTTGTACACGATAAATCCGCCAACGTTTTTAAATTCAAAGCGAGCTATAATTGGGACGATACGATTCTGAACCCCGTAAAACTTACTCTTGAAGAAGCAGAGCAGATATATTTGAAGAATACAAACGAAGTATACGAAGACATTTTCTGCGCCGATAATTTCAGAATGATAGATTTTGGCAATTCTAATTTCAGATTTGAGAAGTCCGCTTCCATGATTGTTCTTCTTGTAAAAGTTGAAGATAAAACAGAAGGTTTTCTTATTCTTGAAAATATCAGACGTAAAGACGCTTTTACAAATAAGGATATTTTGTTTATAAAAAATCTTAAAGAGCATATTATTGCGGCGTTTATAAAAACAAAAATTCTTGAAGATTTACAGGTTACTCTCGATAACCTGCAGGATACACAGGATAAACTTGTTCAATCAGAAAAGCTTGCTTCGTTGGGTCAACTAACGGCCGGCATTGCTCACGAAATTAAAAACCCGTTGAATTTTATAAATAATTTTTCCGATTTGAGCAAAGGAATCATTGAAGAGCTAAGCGAGGAACTTGCTCCTGTTAAAGAAAAGATTCCCGAAAAAGATCTGGATTATATTGAAGAACTTTTTGGCGATTTAAAACATAATCTTATAAAGATTAACGAACACGGCAAACGTGTGGATAGCATTGTAAAAGGTATGCTCCTGCATTCACGCGGCAAATCAGGCGAGTTCCAGAAGTCTTCTATCAATTCATTATTAAGCGAGTTTATCAGCCTTGCTTATCACGGCTTCCGCGCGCAGGACTCAACATTTAACGTCAAGATTGAAACTCTTTTTGACGAATCAATTGAAATGATTAACGTGGTTCCTCAAAACCTCAGCCGGGTTTTTATTAACATACTAAACAATGCATGTTATTCAACTAATGAGAAGAAAAAAGAAAAGGGCGCCGCTTACTCCCCTGTTCTTACAATCACAACAAAAAATCTTGCCGACAAGGTAGAAATAAGGATCAGAGATAACGGAAAAGGAATTCCGAAAGAAATACTTGATAGAATTTTCAACCCGTTTTTTACAACTAAACCGGCAGGTAAAGGCACTGGACTGGGGCTTTCGTTAAGCTACGATATTATTAACGGAGAACACAAAGGCGAAATACGAATAGAATCGGAAGAGGGAGAATTTGCGGAATTTATTATTCTTATTCCCAAAAACTTGGTTCAGGGGCCTGCGGCAAGTCAGGTTTGATATTACTTTAATAAGTTAATTTTCCAAATATCCTTGCTCTTGAACCTGAAAACAGGCGCAAGGGCAAGTTTGCCCGTTTTGCCTATACTTTTTTGAAGGTATGAAAATTCTTTTAGCTTTTCTTCAACAGAATCATCTTTTGCAATTTCAAAACCGGCTTCCTTCATCAACAACACCGATTTTGCTCTTATGGATAATTCAAGATATACTCTTACGAAACAAACTATATCCACGATAATTTCAGGACGAAATCTGTTTTTTATACTTACAATATAAGAACCCGCTTTTGTTGAAGAGAAAGTCCCGTTTCGTATTTCCGCAATCAGTTTGGCTTCGGTATCGAACTCAACTTCAAGCCATTTTCTTAAACTGTCTTCGCTTTTCTGAAAAATAATAGTTATAAAAACAGGCAAAGTTATGAATATTATCACAGCTGAGTTTAACGGCGATAGTATAAAATGATTATATAAAGAATGTATTGCTACAGCTAAAATAAACCCGGCCAGGTAGTATATTGTTTTTCTTTTCCCCTTTTCTCCTGAATACGCCATAAAAACAATACCAGCCGTAGCCACAACGCCTCCGTGCATTACAGCCGTGCCCAATCCCCTTATTACCCAGATCCATATAGAAGTTGGACCCAGAACATTCCAGTAATAAGTATTTTCAACCAGGGCAAAACCGGCGCCAATAGCAAAACCGGTTATAGCGCCATCAATCATAAAACCTATCTTGTTTTTTTTAATCAGCAGATAAAGGAAGGAAATTTTAATTGTTTCTTCTACAAAAGGAGCAAAATAGCGGGAGTAAAAAGTAGCCGATACCAAAACATGAACGCTCAAAGATGTGTTGACATAAAAAGCCAATAAAGAACCCGCAACGCCTGCCAAAAGGCAGTATATGATTGTTGCGGGTTTAACCAATTTAAAACTATCAAGATAAATTAAAAAGCCGAGAAATATTATTACAGGCAAAAGCCCGGATATTATATTCATCTGTAATTTAAATACAAAGCATTAATTCAATGTGAATTTGGAGCTGTATACAGCGTTGTTTGAACCGCTGAATATATTAATTTCAGCATCGGTTTTATTTTGATTTTTGTTTTTAAACATTATAATAAACGTATTATCTCCTTTGCCAGAAATCTGAATAACTCCGTTGCCCGAACCGATGTTTCCATCTTCTTTTAAGTTCAATGTCCTTAGAGCATATACTTTTAGGTTGTTGTTATAGCCAATTTTCATGGAATATGATTCGTTCGATTTAATTTTTATTTCAGTAAAAATCATATCGTTCAGGTAATATGAGTTAACTTCCCCCTTAATTCCGTTCTTGTCAATTGTAAGCAAGCCGCCTTTATTGAAATTTGCCGGTTTTGAAATATCCGACATTGTGCCGGAATATTCAGAGCCCGTTGTTAACGATGTTTGGTTGCTTGTATTTAATACAGCCATATTTATTAAAATACCACCTACAAGCCCCAGACCGAATACAACTGCATATCTTGCTTTTTTATTAGTCATAAATGAGAACATTTCCATAATTGATACTCCGGTTTTTTTTTCAGCATACTTTTTCTTTTCAATTTTCCGCATTACTTCACCCGAAAAATCGATTTCCTGTTCTGCTGGTTTCCCAGCTTCTATAACTTTTCCAAGTGATAACATTTCGTTATAGTATTTTTCAGCCTCGCTATTTGTCTTAAGTTCTTCATCAAGAACCTTTTTTTCGGCTTCGCTTATAGTCCCGTCAATCAACTCATTAACCAATTCAATCATTTCACTCTTTTTCATGTTAGAACCTGTCATTTTGAAGTAATAACTCTTTCAATAATTGCCTTGCCATAAACAGCCGCGATTTCACTTTTTGCACTGAAATCTTAAGAACATCCGAAATCTCTTCATAAGAAAGCTCCTCAAAATGTTTAAGTACAATCAATACTTTGTAATCTTCCTTAATTAAGGAAAGAGCCTTGTGCAGCCTTTCGGATTGCTCTACCGTCTCATAAAGTTCAAGAGGAGTATCACTGCTTTTTAAAGTTGTATCTTCAACATCAACAAATCTCTTTTTGGCCGAAACCGTATTCAGCGATTCATTCAACGCAATTCTGTATATCCAGCTAAAGAACTTGTAACGGGGATCAAAAGTCTCAAGTTTTTCGTATCCTTTTACAAAAGCGCTTTGAGCCACATCGTTAGCATCGTCATAATTACCGGTCATTCTGAAAGCCAGGTTAAAAACAGGTTTCTGATATTTCTTAACCAAAACTTCATACGAGCCTGTATCGCCTTTCAGTACATTTTCTACAAGAACATTATCACTAATCTCATTCATAATTACAACCGGTTAAAATAAAAGTTTGAGAAATAATAAAAACATATTCCTCTTTCCATAGTTTTTTTTGAAGATTTAATAAACCCGATTCTGTTTATCATCAGAAAGCGGCTTCAGCTTCTTTAATATCTCCGTAGATGCTGAAAATCATATTAAACCCTGCAATTTCAAAGACTTCTTTTATATAGTCTTTAAGCGAAGAAAGTACAATTTTACCTTCAACGGCTTTTAGTTTTTTTGCTGCCATTAAAAGCACTCTTAACCCCGCGCTGCTTATATAATCCAACTGTACGCCGTCAACAATAATTTTCTTTTCGCCGGCGTCAATTATCGGCATCAATGAGCTTTCAAGCTGGCTTGCCGTATTTGAATCAAGTTTTCCTATAAGTTTTATTATCACAATATCGTTTGTTTTTTCCTGGACAATTTCCACGATGGTACTCCTTTTGGTTTTATTCGGAAATCAATTTTTTCCTCATTATAAAAATATTTTTTTCATTCACTCTTTTATATTCAAGCTTATCCATAAGATTTTTTATCAAATGTATTCCCAGACCGCCCACAGGCTTATCTTCAACTGACTGAGATACGTTTGGCTCTTCTTTTTCAAGCGGATTAAAAGCTTCGGCATCATCCGTTATGGTAACGGTAATTTCTTTCTCGCCTATTTCAATTTCAAGTTCTATTATATGTTTTTGGGAATCTTTATATCCGTACGAAATTGTGTTTGTCAGTATTTCGTCCAGAGCAAGATTAACCGTATTTATTATTTTTAACGATAATTCCTTTTCCTCTCCGAATTGTTCGAATTTTTCAACGGCTTTTACAATCTCGGAAATTTTGTTTTCCAGCGATATGTTTATTCTTTCCGCCATATAGTTTGTCATGCTCCCAAATATCTTACAGAAAGCATTGTAATATCATCGGACTGGCAGGCTCCTTCTGAATACTCTTCAACATCTTTACGAATAAACTTAACCATTTCTTCTGCGGATAGTTCCACATTTTCATTTAATTTTTGCGCAAGGCGTTCATCGGAATATAACTCCTCGTTTACGTTAAATGCTTCCGTAACGCCATCTGTAAATAAAAACACTCCGTCTCCTTTTTCAAGTTTAATTGTTTTTATTTCATAAGGCAAATCCTCAATCAAACCGAGAGCCATTCCGCCTGAAAGCTCCAATTCTTCCGCCTTTCCTCCTTTTCTTAACACGTAAGGAGGATTATGGCCGCCATTTGCATAAGAAAGCTCTCCTGTTTTCAGGTTGAGTATTCCGTAGAATACAGTTACGAACATGGAAGATATGCTTTCGGGGCAAAGCAGATTATTCACATTTACAAGGCACTCCCCGGCCGAAAGCCCTTTTGCCGCCGTAGCTTTAAGCAGCGTACGGCTAACAGCCATAAATATTGCGGCCGGCACTCCTTTACCCGAAACATCCGCAATTACAAAGCCGAGCCTCTCGTTATCAATCAAAAAGAAGTCGTAAAAATCTCCGCCAACTTCTTTTGCCGCGTTCATAGAGGCAAAAATTTCAAACTCGCTGCGGTTAGGAAATGGAGGAAACACCTTTGGTAAAATTGCCTGCTGAATATTACGGGCAACAGAAAGATCCTGCTGAATAGCCACAAGCTGGTCGTGTTCTTTCTGCGCGGCTCTTAGCTGTTCCAGATCAAACATGGTTTTTCTTATGGTTGTCTCAAGGTCGGTAAAATCAACCGGCTTTGTAACAAAGTCATAAGCGCCGCGGTTCATGGCGGTTCTGATGTTTTCCATATCGCCATAAGCCGATACAATGACAGTCTTAAGAGAAGGCTTTCTTAACTCGTTTATCTTTAGTAAAAGAGTCAAACCATCCATTTCGGGCATATTAATATCGCTCAGAATAATACCTATATCAGGATATTCAAGAAGCTTTGCAAGAGCTTCAAGGCCATTACCGGCAAATACAAATTCAAATTCGCCGTTTCTAATTTGTTTTCTGAAACTTTGACGAATCAGAGATTCAAGATCCGGTTCATCATCAACAACCATTATTTTTTCAGGCATATTCTCCCTCTTTAATATTTACCAATGAAACAGGACACATTGTTTTTACTTTAAGAGATTTAATTTGTAAATTAAACAGAAATTCATAAACTCTAAAATAATAAATTTTAATTTAATATTTTTTCTATATTTTAGGTATCTTTTACTAAACATTCAAAATAACCCGGTTTAATATTAAAATCAGAGGATGGAGTACCATGAAAAGATTTTCTTTCTTTTTAGTTGCTTCTGTTTTGATACTTTCTTGTGTGTTTATTAGCAGCTGTAATTATAAAAGCCATAAAAAGGACGCGCCAAAAGAGTTAAAAATCGCATTTGCTTCTTTTGGACCCGATGCCGGAGCAGATATGGCAATTCAGGGTTACCTTTCCGATTTAAAAGAGAATGGTTTTGTTTTAGGAAAAAATCTCGAAATCATAAAAATTAGTGCGGGCGGCGATGCTGGTAACATCCCGCGTATGCTCAGAAACGCTGATATTAAAGGGTACGATTTCATCGTTCCGCTTTCAACTCCTTGCCTTTCGGCAGCAATCAGTTCAATAAAAAAGACCAAAATTGTATTCTGTTATGTATACGACCCGATACTGGCCGGAGCCGGCAGATCATTCAGAAACCATCTACCCAACATTACCGGAATTGGTTCTCTCCCGCCGGTTGAAGAGACTATTGACTTTATTAAAAGAATTTTCCCCAGAGCAAGAAGAATTGGTTTTATTTATAACCCCAACGAAGCCAACTCACGTAAAGTTATTTCCTTAAGCAAAGGAAGTCTTGCCGATAACGAGATGGGGCTTGTAACAGCAACCATAAACGATACTGGAGAAATAGGAGATGTTACGCGCAGCTTATTAAAGAAAGGGATTGATGTTTTGTGGGTTTCTGGTGATAATACCGCCTTGCAGGGTTTCACACAAATATCCGAAGCTACGGAAAAAGCGAAGGTTCCCATAATTACAAATAACCCTGAATATGTTCACCAGGGAGCTCTTGCCGCAATTGGAGTCGGCTGGTTTCAGGCCGGAGAAGCTGCTTCAAGACTTTCTGTAAGAATAATAAAGGGAGAAAATCCCAAGGACATTCCTTTTGAAAATGTAGCTGTAAAGCGTGTGGTGCTTAATAAAGAACTTGCCAGACAGATGCGTATAAAATTTCCTCAATCAGTCCTGCAGGAAGCCGAATTAAGCAAGAAATACTCATTGGGAATCTTAAAGTAGAATTTTATAATTTTAAATTTTCCAAAGGCAAAGCCGTATGCCTCATTGAGTGAATTTTATTTGGAACAGGTATGGAGACAGCCGGTTTTACGTATTTTTCAAATTCATCTCTGAACCTTGTAACCATAAACCGTACAGGCCAAGCTGCAGCTTCGCCCAAAGCGCAAACCGTATTTCCTTCAATGTTGGAAGCAATGCTTATTAGCAGGTCAAGATCCTTTACTGTACCCTCGCCTCTTGCAATTCTGTTAAGCACTTTTAAAAGCCAGCCTGTGCCTTCCCTGCAGGGAGTACATTGACCGCAGCTTTCGTGATGATAAAACATTGCTATTCTTGCAAGCACTCTCACAAGGTTTGTATCTTCGTCCATAACAATTACGCCGGCAGTACCAATTGAAGAGCCCGCGGCTTTAAGCGATTCCGCGTCCATTTTAACGCCTTCAAGCTGGTCTCCGCGTAAAGGAGGCATTGATGACCCGCCCGGAATAACGCATTTAATTTTCTTATTGCCCGGAACGCCGCCGGCAATTTTATAAATCAAATCGGTAAGCAAGACTCCCGTTGGCAGTTCGTAAACGCCCGGTTTATTCACATGGCCGCTTACTCCGTAAAGAATAGTGCCTGGATGTTTTGGCTCGCCTATCTTCGAAAACCACTCTCCGCCGTTATTGATAATTGCGGGAACGTTTGTAATTGTTTCCACATTATTAATTGTTGTAGGATTGCCCCACAAACCATTTTGCGCGGGGAAAGGCGGTTTTACCCTTGGATAAGCGCGTTTGCCTTCTATTGAGTTCATAAGAGCCGATTCCTCGCCGCAAATGTACGCTCCGGCTCCATTATGTATATAAATATCACAATAAAACTGAGAGCCAAAAGTATCCTTCATTTTAGCGCCTGCAAAACCTTTTTCGTAAGCGTCATCCAACGCTTTTTGAACCATAAGCGACCATTTATTATACTCGCCTCGTATATATAAATACGCGCTTTTAGCCTGTATTGCATAGCAGGCAATTAGTATGCCTTCAATAAGCTGGTGAGGATTAAATTCAAAAATCTGCCGGTCTTTAAAAGAACCAGGTTCGCTTTCATCGCCGTTAACACAAAGATATTTGGGCTTATCATCGCCTTTAGGCATAAAGCTCCACTTTAACCCTGTGGCAAAAGCGGCGCCGCCCCGGCCCCGTAACCCGGATTTTTTTACTTCGTTGATAACTTCATCAGTAGACTGGCTTAACGCTTTTTTAATTGCCTTGTAACCGCCGTTCTGTAAATAAATATCTATTTTATACAGATCTTTTATGTCTGGTAGAACTATTCTTTCCATAAAATTCTATTTTAGTGATTCTAAAATTTCTTTAGCTTTTTCAACCGTTAGGTTTTCGTAATAATCCGCGTTAACAGCAAGCATGGGAGCCGTACCGCAAGACCCCATACACTCAACTTCTTCAAGCGAAAACTTGGAGTCGGCCGTTACTTCGCCTTCTTCAATGCCAAGCTTTTCCCTGACCGCGTCAAATACTTCGTAACCGCCGCGCAACATGCAAGATACATTTGTACAAACCTGTATGTGGTATTTACCTACCGGTTTTTTATGAAACATGGTATAAAACGTAGCCACTCCCAAAACATCTTCAGGCGGCATAGAAAGTGTTTCCGCAACTTCGCTTATAACTTCCTGCGAAATCCATCCGTTTTGTTCCTGCGCAATGTATAATACAGGCATTACAGCAGCTTCTTTAGCCGGATATTTTTTAATAACATCGGCAATTTTCGTCTTGTTATCTTCCGAAAATTTAAATTCCATATATCAAAACTTTTTAATTATTTATCTGCCTCGCCCATAACCGGGTCAAGACTGCCAATTATTGCAACAACATCAGAAATCATGTGGCCTTGCACCAAATGCCCCAATGCCTGCAAATTAACAAACGAAGGAGAGTGTATTTTAACCCTCCAGGGTTTACCTTCTCCGCTACTTACAATATAAAAACCCAGTTCGCCTTTGGGATTTTCAATTGCGTGATAAACTTCTCCTGCGGGCGTCTTCATTCCAAAATTCACAAGCATGAAATCGTGAATAAGCTCTTCCATCTTTGTGAAAATTTCAGTTTTATGAGGCATTACCTGCTTTGGCTGATTTGCCAAAATTGCGCCGGGTTTCATTTTAGCTATGACCTGCCTGATAATCTTAACGCTTTCCCTGACCTCATCAGCTCTTACAAAATATCTGCTCAGGCAATCGCCTTCCTTGTAAACAGGAACATTAAAATCAATCTCGGAATACTTCAAATACGGCTTTGCTTTTCTGATGTCATAATCTACTCCGCTCGCTCTCAAATTAGGGCCTGTAAGACCAATTTCAATTGCATCCTCAGCAGAAATAACACCAATACCATCCAGTCTGTCCACAAATATCTTATTGGTATTAAGAAGTTTTTCAAATTCGGCAAAATTGCCTTCAAATTCATCTATATATTTTGTCGTCATAGCTATTGCTTCGCCTGTCATATCGGCAGCCACACCGCCAATTCTTGTAAAACTGGTAGTAAAACGGGCTCCGCAGACAAGATCAAGAATATCAAGAATTTTTTCTCTTTCCCTCATAGCCCATAAAAATATTGTCATGGCGCCAACATCCATGGCAAAAGCTCCTATGGCAATTAAATGTGATGTCAGACGGGAAAGCTCGCATATTATCATCCTTATATACTGCGCTCTATCCGGTACTTCCACGCCAACAAGTTTTTCAACAGCCATGGCATAGGCAACGTTATTGGAGAGAGGAGAAAGATAATCGAGCCTGTCTGTATGAGGAATAAATTCCTGAAATTCCATGTTCTCGGCAAGTTTTTCGTATCCTCTGTGCAAATAACCAAGTTCAGGAACAGCGGCCATTATGGTTTCGCCATCAAGCCTAAGCAAAACGCGTAAAACTCCATGGGTAGCCGGGTGTTGCGGACCCATGTTCAGAATCATTTCATTTTCTAATGCGTCTTCAATGGTTATATTGGTATCTTCGCCAAGTAAAGCCTGCACTATTTTAGGATGCACGTCTTCTTTTGTAAGTTTTTCCATATTCTTTTTTTTATTTTTGGGGAAGCGGTAAAGAACCCGGAATACCAAGCAAAGGAAAATCTTTCCTCAAAGGATGGTATTCAAATTCTTCCGGCATATACATTCTTCTTAAATCAGGGTGATTTTTAAATATCACTCCCAGCATGTCATAAGCTTCTCTTTCGTACCAGTTAGCCGATTTCCAGACCGAAGTAACAGAATCAATACTGCCTTCATCGTTTTCTATAAAAGCCTTTACCCTAAGCCTGAAGTTAAACTCAAGGGAATATAAATTATATACTACGGAAAATCTTTTTTTCTTTCTCGCCCAGTCTACAGCGGTTACATCTACACACTGCTTAAACAACAGTTCGGCGTCATTTTTCAGTAATCTGCAAATATCAACAATTCTGCCTGCATTTACAGTAATAGTAAGTTCATCCCTGAATGTTTCGGAAATAAATTCCTCATCGGGGAATTTTTCTTTAAGTTTTTGTAAAATCTTTTCTTCCATCACGTCATTCAATTGTTAATAATGGCTGTTTCAGGTTTAATTTCGTTCTTAAATTCGTGCCCTTTTGTTTTGCCTATTTTATTCTGAATTGTAATCAAGGCGTTCAGCAGGTTATCAGGTCTTGGCGGGCATCCGGCAACATACAAGTCAACCGGTAAAAACTGGTCAATACCCTGAACAACTGAATAAGTGCGGTACATACCTCCCGAAGAAGTGCAGGCGCCCATGGCTATAACCCATTTAGGGTCCGGCATCTGATCGTATATTTTGCGTACAACTTTAGACATTTTGTATGTTACCGTACCCGCAACTATAAGCAAATCGCACTGTCGGGGTGTAAAACGCATTACTTCCGAGCCAAATCTCGCGATGTCATATTTGGGACCTCCGGCGGCCATCATTTCAATTGCGCAGCAGGATATTCCCAAAGGCATAGGCCAAACGGAGCTTTTTCTTGACCATGAAATAAGAGCGTCAACAGTTGTGGTCAGGAATCCTTCGGGCAACATGCTTTCTAATCCCATTTAAAACCTCCTTTCTTGTAAACATACAAATAGCCAAGCTCAAGTACAATCAAAAACACCAACATCGAAAAGAATACCGGCATTCCTATCTGTCCGTATAATTTTTTAAATTGAACCGCCCAGGGATATACGAACACAACTTCAAGATCGAATATTATAAAAAGCATTGCCACAAGATAATACTTTACAGAAACCCGTTCGTTTGCGCTGCCTATGGGCTTCATACCGCTTTCATAGGTGGAGTCTTTTTCCGGATTCGGTCTTTGCGGCCCGAATAATTTCGAAGTCAATACAGTTGCCACGGCAAATATTACCGCTATTATCAGTACAATGAATATTGGGATATATTGTTCTATCATATTCTTATTACGCTAATTTTTATCAGTAAAGTTATTATAAAATGTATAGAATGTCAATTTACCTGTTATGGCTTTTTAATAGTTTAACAATGGTTTTTGTTATAAAGTTTAACAAATTTAATTAATATTCTTATTTAATAATAATTAAATCAAACAAAGATATGAATATATAAAAAGAACACTTTTAATATACCCGTGTATCCGTTTTAATAACAGTATTGTTTGCGGATCAGAACAAGCGGTAAAATAAAAAATCGCGTATTTCGGGCGGAGAATATTAAATTAGTTTTAATTATTAAATAGTTACGTTATATTTATTTTTAGTAAAAATTAAACCACTAAATTTTAACTTATTACGGATGCCACATGGAAATACAGTTTATAGGAGCAGCCCAGTCTGTAACCGGTTCGCTCCACTTGCTGAAGATTGAGGGAAAACAATACATACTCGATTGCGGCCTGCATCAGGGTAAAAGAAAGGAATCATTTGAGTTAAACCGTACATTCGATTTTTTCAATCCCGATGAAATTGAAGCGGTAATTTTATCTCACGGGCACATAGACCATTGCGGCAACCTGCCTCAATTAGTTAAAAAAGGGTTTAAGGGAAAAATTTACTGCACTACCGCCACACGCGATTTGACGGCTCTGCTGTTAAAAGACTGCGCTCATATTCAGGAAAAAGATATTGAGTTTGTTAACAGAAAAAGAGCCAAACAGGGTAAAAATCTGTTTGAACCGCTTTATCTTCAGTCAGATGTTGAGAGAACAGTCAGGCAGCTTGTTGGCATTGATTACCACGAAGAGTTTGAAGTGGCTCCGGGTATTAAAGCCGAGTTTTACGATGCCGGTCATATACTTGGTTCCGCAATAACAAGATTTACAATAACCGAAAACGGAAAAACCATTCGTCTTGGGTTTTCAGGAGATTTGGGAAGGCCAAATCTGCCAATTCTCCGCGACCCGGAACTTATGCCAGAAGTTGATTACTGGATATGCGAAAGCACTTACGGCGGGCGTTTTCACGCGGGAATACAGGAAATTGAAAGCAGACTTGCAGAGGTAATTAATAAGGCAATTGAAAAAAACGGCAAAATAATTGTCCCTTCTTTCAGTGTTGGCAGAACGCAGGAGCTTGTATATTCCCTTCATAAAATTTTTGAAAATGAAATGACTCAGCGTATTCCTATATATGTGGATAGTCCCCTTTCAACAAACGCCACGGAAATATTCAGGGAACACCCCGAGTGTTTTGACGAAGAGACAAACGAATTTCTTGCAAAAGCAGAAGATCCGTTCGGGTTTAATATACTGCATTATATTACCGATGTGGAAGAATCAAAAAAACTGAACGAAATACAAAAGCCGATAATGATTATTTCATCAAGCGGAATGGCCGAAGCCGGCAGAATACTGCACCATTTACGAAATAACATAGAAAATCCTCAAAATATCATTCTTATTGTTGGCTATTGCGCCGAAAACACTCTCGGCAGGCATATAGTTGAAGGGATGAAAGTAGTAAAAATATTTGGCGAAGAGTTTCACCTTAACTCCGAAGTTATTGTACTCAACTCATTAAGCGCCCATGCGGATTCCAACGAACTGATTGACTATTGCGGCAAACTTAATAAAAATACCATACAAAAGGTTTTTCTTGTTCACGGCGATTATGATCAGCAATTAAAGTTCAAAGACAGATTATTGCAAAACGGGTTCAATTCCGTTGAAATACCAAAGCACGGAGATACTTTTACCTTATAAAACTTTAGATGAAAAAGTACGTTTTTTATTTTTTATTTTTATTGTTTTTGGGGGGATGCGAAAGAATTACAGATTACTCTGATGACAACTCGCTTCCCCCTTCTACTCCGAAAGATTTTGCCGTATACTCGGCTCATGATGGGCTTGTGATTATACGCTGGACTTTGAATACCGAAAACAATATTTCCGGTTACAACATATACCGCAGCGTAAATGATACAGTGAATTTTACTTATTTGAATTTCGTTTCGGACTTGAATTATTATTATGACGACTCACTCAGTTATGATAAAACTTACTATTATAAAATATCGGCTGTTTCGTTGCAAAACAAAGAAAGCGCTTTAAGCTACCATATTAAGGCTATCCCAATAAATAAATACGCTCCGGACGTTCCTGTAAACCTTAAGGTTTACGGCTGTAACTGGGCAGGTGGAAAGCCCTGCTTTAAACTACAATGGCAATCCAATTCCGAAGGAGATTTGGCCGGATACAAAATCTACAGGTCAGCTTCTCCCGATTTTGCTGCCGATACTCTTCATTACATTGGTCAAAGTAATACAACCGACTATGCCGATTCATCGCTGGATTTTGGTTATTACTCAAACTATTATTACAAAATTACCGCCTTCGATAAAGGCAATCTTTCAAGCAACGCGGGTCCTGTAGCAACGGATGTTATATTGGAATCCCCAAAACTCGTTTTTCCCGGTAATAATTCCGTTGTTGCTTCAATTGAAAACTTTACAATAACAACAGCTAATTATCCGTGTACTTATAAAATATTTCTTCTTGCAAATCCTATTACAGACGAAATATGGAGCAAATCAGCAAATTCCAACAGCTCTTCAGGGGGAAACATGGATATTTATTTTGATTATTACGGACTTTTCAGAGGCACATATTACATCAGAATTGCTTCTTACACTGTTGATGAGAATACACCGAACAGTATTTCCGAAGTTTATAAGTTTACAATCAACTATTGATACATGAAGAAAGCGCTTTTGATATTGTTTTTTTTACAAATGCTCCAATATGCGCAAACAAAAAGCGATATTACAAGCTTTATAGAAAATCAGCCCAAAATGAACAGCTTCCTTTCGCGTTTTGACAAGCAGCTAAGTACGTATTCGCTGCTAAACGGATTAACATATAACCAGGAGATTAAAACTCTTTCATTCAGTCTTTCAGAAAACTTTAATTCAACTTTGGTGCGGTCAACCACAAACAATGTTAAGGACGAGCACTTTTTTTCATTCAAATCCTCCTATGGCTTTTCTTCCGAGTTTAATCTGGGAATAAATGCCAACAACACCATTCTTTCGGACAACCGCAGCCTTGAAATTAACAGCGCTTCGGCAAGTAATTTAATTCTGTTTGGCAATTATATACCCGAAACCGGTTTTGATATTGTTCCCTATTTCGGCTATTCCAAAGACAGACAAATTGGCCAGAGTGATTACGGCTATATTTACGGACTGGAATCGAAAGCCAATTATATTGCTACTACGGATTTTTTCGTCAATTCGTCTCTGCGTTTTAAAAATGAAGATATAAATCCCCGTAAGAATTTTCAAAGATATTTAAATGTTGAGTTAAAAAATGTTTTTACAGACAGAGTGCAAAACCTTTTTTCTGCGCTCTATTCATCAAACAGAAAAGACTTTTATTATGCCGCCGATTCTATAACAGCGGCCTCTTTTAAAATAAAAAACAATATCCAGTCGCGTATTGAAACTAATTATAATATGCAGGACAGGTTTTCGTACGCAGGTTTTCTTGAAATCTTCAAACTCGATTTTGGGACAAATATCAGCTGGAGAAACATTGACCGCGATACAAGATACCAGACTGTCAATATTTTAACTTCATCCAATTACGATTACAAAATAACCGAATTGAAGATGGAGTTTGAACAAAACACCAGCTTTAATCTTGGCTGGTTCGATGGGAGATTCAGGGGCTATTATGCCGAACGAGATGAAAAACACATAGCCAAAAATCCATCATCGTTAAGCAGAGTATTCATAGAGCAGCACAACAGCACCGAATCTCAAAAAAACAATTCATCGGTACAGGGTTCTTTATCATTTACGGGCAGTTTTAAGCTTTCTGATAAGGACACTTTATTGTTCAGTCTGTTTCATAATAAACTTTCATACGATACCCCTGATTCGTTAAATTATGACGACAGGGATGAGCTTTATTCAATAATACGTATCAGATACAGCCGTCAGTTTAATCCGTTTTTTCTCTTTTTTGTAAATGCCGAAACCGATATAAATCATGTTGTGTATATTTTTTCGGAGCGCAGTTCCAACAACAACATAAACCGCGTTATAAGGCTTTCGGCAGGCGGCTTGTATTCCGGCAAAAGCTTTTCTTCGCTTAATTCTTTCGAGGTTTCCGCCAACTATACCGTTTACGATTTTGAAGAACTGAACGCCAACCTGACAAGCTTTTCTTTCAGGCAATATTCAATAAACGACTCAACAACTGTTAAGCTTACCAACAGGCTTTCGTTTGCAACATTCTGCTCGGTAAAACTTTCCGAACAGGGTAATTTCAGATGGAACTCCTTTTCCACCCAGCCGGTACAGTATATGCGAGAGATATATTTTGAACCGAGGTTTGTCACACAAATACGAAAGACATTTTTTTCTTTAGGTCTCAGATATTTTTCTCTATGCACGTACAGATATAATAAACTCGATAAAACGCTTGATACAAAATACATAAGCGCCGGCCCGTCAGCGGAAATTCTTGCCAACCTGCCCAACAAATTTATTCTGAATATAAAGGGTTATTACGAATACATAAGTACAAACAATAACGCGAACAGGCAGATACCCAATATTAATTGTGAAGTGATGTGGAATTTTTAAATTGATAAAACAATTTTTTTTATTATTTTAGTTAAAAAGAATAATTATTATTTTGAAAACGTATCATAATTATTTTGAAAACGTATCATAATCATCTTGAAATAATAAGCGATCCGGCAAATCTTGAAATTGTTGAAAAGTTTGTAAACACTTTCACTCAGGAGATAGGGCTGGATCACGAAAAGCTTCCCGGATTACTTTTATCCATGACGGAAGCTGTGACCAATGCCATAAAACATGCCAACAAATATGATGTTAACAAGAAGGTTCAAATTGATGTAACGCTTGATGATAAACTGCTTACATTAAAAATCAAGGATGAAGGAAAAGGCTTTGACCCTGAAACAATTCCCGACCCAACAGAACCTGAAAATTTGCTAAAAGATTCTGGACGCGGATTATTTCTGATGCGTTTTTATATGAAGGAACTCCGCTTTGATGTTACCCCTACCGGAACGGAAACTACTTTGGTAATGGATCTGGAGGAAGGAGAATAATAATTTCCACATATCCCAATTATTATCAAACCGATATTTACAAAAAAGCCCCTTATTGCTAAGAGGCTTTTTTTATAAGATATATAAATAATTTTTTATAAATCTAATTTCTTAATGTTTTCTTCAACATCTTTTGCAGATCTTGCAAGAGCGGCGCTTTCCTCATCGGTAAGCTTAAGTTCAATAACCTGTTCAACGCCATTGCTGCCTAATTTAACAGGAACACCGCAATAAACGCCTTTCTGTCCGTATTCGCCATCAAGATAAGCCGCGCAAGGAAGAATTCTCTTACTGTTACGCGCAACTGCCGAAACCATATCAACAGCTGAAGCTGAAGGAGCGTAATATGCGCTGCCTGTTTTGAGGTAGTTAACAATTTCGCCACCGCCATTACGAGCGCGTTTAACCAATTCTTCAATTCTTGCTTCGGAAATGAATTCAGTAATAGGAATACCGGCGACAGTGGTATATCTTACCAAAGGAACCATTGAATCGCCATGACCGCCAAGTACGAGAGCTGAAACGTCTTTTACAGATACGCCAAGTTCCTGAGCTACAAACAATTTGTAACGGGCTGTATCAAGAACGCCGGCCATACCAAAAACACGATTTTTAGGGAAACCGCTGACTTTGTAAGCAACATAAGCCATAACGTCAAGCGGATTTGAAACTACAATGATCGTAGCATTTGGGGATTTAGCAGCTACTTGTTCAGTAACGGATTTAACAATTTTTGTATTTGCAAAAAGAAGATCATCTCTGCTCATACCAGGTTTGCGGGCCAAACCTGCGGTAATAACAACTATGTCTGAATCAGCTGTATCGTCATAATTGTTTGTACCTTTTACGGCAGTATCAAAAAGCTCAACCGGTGCGCTTTCCCACATATCCAATGCTTTACCCTGAGGTATACCATCAACTATGTCTATCATTACGACCTGTTCAGCTAACTGCTTTTCGGCTATTCTCTGGGCGGCAGTTGCTCCAACATTACCTGCACCAACTACAGTTATTTTTTTCATATCATTTAACCTACATTAATTAGCGTCGGGATATACAGACACTGACTGCCTGTCTCCACGGCCTATTTCAAATTTGACAATACCATCTGCAACAGCAAATAAAGTATCATCGCCACCTTTTTTTACATTTGTTCCTGGGTGGAATTTTGTTCCTCTCTGACGAACTAAAATTGCCCCGGACAAAACTCTTTCACCACCGAATCTTTTAACGCCTAAACGCTGTGCATTACTATCACGACCGTTTCTTGACGAACCTTGACCTTTTTTATGAGCCATTTTAAGCCTCCAGTTTTTATCCTATCTTTGTAATTTCTATTCTTGTTAATTGTTGTCTGTGCCCTTGTCTTTTCTGATAACCTGTTCTTCTTTTTTTCTTGAATATCATAACTTTATCATCCTGCAAATGTTCAAGCACTTTAGCTTCTACTTTTACATCAGAAAGATACGGACTTCCTATTTTTGAACCTTGTTCATCTGCTACTAAACTTACTGTATCAAATGTAACATCTGTGTTCGGCTCGCTTTGAAGTCTTGGCACATAATATTTGGACTTTTCAGTTACCTTGAACTGTTGTCCGGCTATATTTACAACCGCAAACATTTTTAAACCTCATGATTTCTAATTTAGTCTTTAAATGTAACAAATATAATTAGTTAAGTCAATTATTTTGAAATTTTATTTAATCTTTCCATTAATTTTTCTTATTTTTTTAAAGAAAAATAGAATTCCGACCCAGAACCGAGCGTACTTTTCACCCGCACTTTGCTGTTGTGGGCTTCAAGAATGTGTTTGACAATGGCCAAACCAAGCCCTGTGCCGCCTACCGCGCGCGACCGGTTTTTATCTACGCGGTAAAACCTTTCAAATATTCTTTCCAGATCCTCTGCCGGTATTCCGAGTCCCGTATCCTTGATTTTTATGATAGCGCTCTTGGGCGTTTCTTCCACAATAATTTCAACCTGGCCCTCTTCTGTATATTTTAAGGCGTTTTGTATCAGGTTCGAAAAAACCTGTTTTAGTTTTGCCTTGTCTCCAAATACTTCCAGATTATCGTCAACAGGGCGAAGAATAAGCTTAAGTTGTTTTTCTTCAGCCATAGGCTTGAATTCTTCCCAGATGGAAGTAAGATACTCGCCAAGCTTAAAATACCTGAAGCTAAGCCTCATCTCTCCTGTTTCAATCATTGAAATATCAATTAAATCGTTCAGCAGGTTATTTAAGTTCTGAGTATGATGGTTCGCTTTTTCGAGAAAATACTTGTTTACTTTCTGGTCGTTCAAAGCGCCGTTCATAAGCGTTTCAATATAACCCTGTATCGCAAATATTGGTGTCCTTAATTCATGAGATACATTTCCCAAAAACTCAGTCCGCATTCTTTCAAGCTTTTTAAGGTAGTCTATATCCTTTTTTATAAGGTCATACATTTTCCTTATTTCAAACTGAATTTCCTCGTACTTCTCATCAAGAACAATGTCATCCGGCACTTCATATTTTTTTTCGCCCAGATTAATTATTACATCTTTGATTGGTTCAAGAAAGTTTTTTATTTTCTTCTGCATCAAAAGGTAGAAGATGAGGAATATGCCAAGTACAACAACAAATACAGGCAGATTAGGTTTTAAAGGCAAAAGAAGATTAAGCATAAAAAAAAGGAAAATGCTCGTAACAACAAATTCCTTTAACGCTACCAAGCCAATTATTTTTCTGAATAATTTACTTAACATATTTGAAACGATAACCAACGCCTTTTATGGTTTCAATTAAGTCCGCATATTTATCAAGTTTTTCGCGGATTTTTCTTATATGCACATCCACCGTTCTATCAACTACAAAAACATCGGAACCCCAGACTTCTTTCAGCAAAACTTCGCGGTTAAATACTCTGCCCGGATTATTTGCAAGAAAGAACAACAGTTCAAACTCCTTTCGTGGAAAAACATTCTGTTCTCCGTCAATAAAAACCACATATTTCTTTTTGTCTATTTTTAATGGGCCTATTTCAATTTCTTTTATTTGATCCGCTTCATCATCTTTTCTGCCGTCCGTTCTTCTTAAACTGGCTTTAACTCTGGCCACAAGAACTTTGGGTGAAATCGGTTTCTGGATATAATCAACAGCTCCAAGCTCAAGCCCCTGAATTTCGTCCGCTTCTCCTCCTTTAGCAGTAAGAAAAATAACCGGTATGTTTTCGTAATTTTTATTCTGCCTTATTTTGCGGCATACTTCAAAGCCATCAAGTTTTGGCATCATGATATCAAGTATAACAAGGTCTGGGTTTTCTTCCATTTTATCAAGCGCTTCGCTGCCATCGTATGCCGATATCACAGCAAAATCATCCTGTTCAAGATTGTACTTTAAAAATTCAACTATATCTCTTTCATCATCTACAAGTAGTATTTTGGTCTTCATTAAATAATCCCGGAAAAATTCTCAAAACATCTTATATATTAATCAATTTCTAAATAACAAAAAAACGATAATTCCTTATAAAAGCTTCTTCCGTAACATTTAACAGAAATTTAACACAGTCTCAATTATACTATCGCAATCTATTCCTATAATTTTATGCAACTCGGGCTGCGTTCCATGATCAATAAATTTATCAGGAATACCAAGCCTTACCAGATCGCATTTATACTTTTTATCCGCAAAATACTCCGCTACGGCGCTGCCAAAGCCTCCAATAAGAGAGTTCTCTTCAACAGTAACTACTTTATTAAATTTTTTAGCCGTATCGTCAAGTATGGCCGTATCAAGCGGCTTAGCAAAGCGCATATTAACAACCCGGCAGTCAATCCCTTTTTCCTGAAGCCCCGCGGCAGCCAGTTCAGCCTGATAAACAGGAGCCCCTATTGCAAGAATAGCAACGTCCTTTCCTTCCCGTATCAATTCTCCTTTTCCTATTGGCAGCTCAATTAATTCTTCCGGTATGTGAACGCCAGTACCAGTGCCTCGTGGATACCGCAAAGAGATTGGCCCGTCCTTGTACTGAACCGCGGTATACAGCATACTTCTTAATTCGGCTTCATCTTTGGGAGCCATAATAACTATGTTGGGTATCAACCTTAGGTACGATATATCAAACGAACCGTGATGAGTCGGGCCATCGGCGCCTACAAGACCGGCTCTATCCATTGCAAGTATAACATGTAATTTCTGCAGACATATATCGTGTACAATCTGATCAAAAGCTCGTTGCATAAAAGTTGAGTAAACAGTCAATATGGGAATAATACCCTGCGTTGCAAGTCCCGCGGCAAATGTTGCGGCATGTTCTTCAGCAATACCAACATCAAAAATATTATCGGGAAATTTCTCCTGAACAATATCAAGCCCTGTTCCGTCAGGCATAGCGCCCGTGATACCCACAACTCGCGGATTATTTTCAATAATATCAATAAGCGTATGGCCGAATACAGAGGTATAAGTAGGATTAGGCCCGGCTTTTTTTATCGCCTTTCCGGTGCTAATATCAAACGGAGAGGCGGCATGAAATTTTTGCGGCTGATCCTCGGCTGGTTTATATCCTTTCCCTTTTTCCGTTATGGCGTGAACAAGTATCGGCCCTTTTAGCCCTTTTACCTGTTCGAATATTTTTATTATCTGGTGCAGGTTATGCCCGTTAATAGGGCCAAAGTACCTGAAACCGAGCGCTTCAAACAACATACCCGGAGTCAGGACAGCCTTGATGCCTGTTTCAAGTCGGCCGGCTATTCTGCGTAAACGATCGCCAAACAAATCAAGTTTACCTGTAAGATTCCATATCTGCCCCTTAAATCTGTTATAATCCGGATGAGCAATCATATCCGTAAAGTAATTGGATATTTGCCATACATTAGGAGCAATGGACATTTTGTTATCGTTAAGAACCACAATAAGATTAGTCTTTAATACGCCGGAGTTGTTCATTGCCTCATAAACCATTCCGCCCGTCATGGCGCCATCGCCAATAACGGCAACAACTTTTTTATCCTCTTTCAGAATGTCCCGCGCAACGGCCATACCAAGCGCGGCAGAAATAGATGTTGAAGCATGACCCGCGCCAAAGGCATCGTATTCGCTTTCAGTTCTTTTTAAGAAACCGCTTAGACCGTTTAATTGGCGGATTGTTTTCATTTCTTCTTTCCGGCCCGTCAGTATTTTATGCGGGTAAGCCTGATGCCCTGTATCCCAGATTATCAAATCGTGAGGAGTGTTGAACACTTTATGCAGACCAACCGTAAGCTCAACGGCTCCAAGGCCGCCGCCAAAATGCCCGCCAGTCTTTGATACAACCTCTACAAGGTAATCTCTTATATCATTACATAACAGTTTCAGATCGGATACGTCCATATTTCTAATATCCGAAGGCGTATTCACTTTAGATAATATTTTAAATTGTTTCTCGTTCATCAAAAGAGATCCTTAATTTCAAATTAATTTTTCTCACTCGCATCAATATTTTTTTTCAGCTCGGTAACTTTCAACTCCGCCTCATCAAGTATTTTAAGACAGTTTTTGGAAAGCTCTATGCCTTCTTCGTAATATTTTATTGCGTCTTCAAGTTCCACTGAGCCGTCCGCGAGAAGATCGGATATTTTTTCAAGCTTTTCAATGCTCTTTTCAAAACTGTTTGTCGTTTTGCTTTTCATTCAAGGTACCCAAGTTAATATATTTAAATAATTATTTCATCATCATAAAATTTCAATACGGATTGTTTATCCTTTTGGAACATTTCGGCTCGTTTTACATATCTGCCGTCCTGCTTTACAATTGCAAACCCTTTTTTAAGTGTTTTGTCCACGTTGTGTTGTTCAAGCAAAGCGGAAAGAACAGACAGTTTGTGCTTTTTATCAAGAACTGTTTTATCAATGCTGCCCGAAATTTTATAAATCAAATTATCAAGATACTGCTTTTTAATATTTATTATATTATCCGCATTTTTAAAACCATAGGAATTAATTGCATTACGAACCCGTTCCCTGTATTTATCAATAATAAACTCAATATTTTCGGTAGATGCGTCAACGAAATCTTCTATTGCCGCAATCAGATCCTGAGTATTCGGAGTCGCAATTTCCATAGCTACGGAAGGCGTAGGAGCTCTTTTATCGGCTACAAAATCGGATATTGTAAAATCAACTTCGTGCCCAATTGCGCTGATTATTGGAACTTTCGAATTAAAAACAGCTCTTGCAACAATTTCCTCGTTAAAAGGCCATAAATCTTCAATTGATCCGCCTCCCCTTCCAACGATAATAACATCAATATCTTTTAAAGCATTAAGCTGTTTTATGCTTTCAACAATGGTTTTGGCCGCGCCTTCGCCCTGCACCAGACAGGGAGCCACAACAAGTTCCACCAGAGGGAACCTTCTTGTGGCAACGCTTATCATATCTCTTAACGCGGCCCCAGTGGCGGCAGTTGCAATCCCTATTTTCTGAGGAAAAACCGGCAGTTCTTTTTTATATTGTTCGTCGAATAAGCCTTCTTCAAATAATTTCTTCTTCAGGCGTTCAAAAGCGGCCTGCAGTTCACCTTCACCGGCCGGTTTCATTGAGCGAACATCCATCTGATAGCTGCCTCTCGGCGGATAAACTGTAATTCGCCCGGTAAGTATTACACGCATCCCATCCTGCGGACTAAAGAAAACGTAATTATTAATTCCTTTCCACATTGTACAGGCAATCTGGGCTCCGCTATCTTTTAATGTAAAATACCAATGCCCCGAACTATGGTTTTTAAAATTCGAGATTTCTCCAATTACCGATATCTGTTCAAAGTTTTCTTCAAGTGTCAGTTTTATCAGGTTTGTAATATCACTTACAGATAAAACATGAGTATCGTTCTGCATTTGTTATTCTATATTCCTTTGTTTTCACTCAGCTTCTTTTCGTAACGCCAAAATACTCTGTTAACTTTGGCATTTACCGTATTCATATAAAACGGAATTGGCCCAACCCATGGAATTACAGCTTTTGTAAATCCATCATTTTTCATCGAGGCCAGACATTTTTTCAGAAGCACTTCTCCTATTCCGTTTCCTCTGGCAGCAATATCGGTACCCATAGGACCAAACCATCCGGTGCCTTTATTATTTACTTCGTAAGCGGCAAAAGCCCACACCGTACCCGCTTTGCCGGATATAAACAGCGATACTGGCTCCGTATTAAAAGCTTCGGCCACCTCGGGAATCCAACCATCAAAAGATTGAGCAACCCATTCAAGAGTTTTTTGTTTATCTTTTTGTTCGGCCCGCTTTATAAATATGTTCTTAGCCTTTAATTGATTTTCGTCTCTTGTTGTCTCAAAATTCTGCCCCGTTAAATCTACTAACAGATTGGCAGTATCGTTAAACTTCTTAAACCCTTTTTGAATAAAGAAGCAAATTCCTTCTGTGTAAAAAGGGTCTATCCCCGGCGAGAAATAGTTCGGGTACGATTCACCCAATCTAATAACGGCGACTCCTGAATCGTTGAATTTTTCTTCAACCTGTTCGTATAAGGCTGTTGCTATCTTCTTTCGTCTGAAATCTTTGGCAACGCATAATAGTTTTATATAACCGTATTTTTCGTCTTTGCGTTCCCTTATCACTCCCTGTATGAACCCGTTTATTTCTCCTTTTTCATCAAAAGAAAGATAAGTTAACGCCGGATCGTAGTCCGGGTCTCCAACTGTTTTTTCCCGGAGTAAAAACTCCGGCATAATATCGTTTACAAGCGTCTGCCTGCAAAGCTTTGCGGTTTCGGCAATATATTCTTCAGAAAATTCCTTTATATTCATAATTTTATAAATGTAATGAAAAAAAGCTTGAAAAAATTCCTATTGATATTTCGTGAAATTGGGTATTTTTTACATCCGGCTGAAAATTAAACCTGTATTTCAGATTTACTGTAAACACATGGTAAACTTCGAACAAACCCACAGATAGTTCGGGACTAATGCCGTTAAAACCTTTAAAATTTGTAAAACCGGATACTCCCGGAGAAACATATTCAAACACCGGAATTGGGATTATATGTTTATATCCATATCTGAAAGTGTTTTTGGGGGTAAACTTCGAGTCCGAATGAAAAATATGCGAGTATTCAGCCGAGAAATAACCAACAGGATATTTTTCAACACCCGAATAAAAAGAAACAATTGGTAATTCCTTGCTAAGCCCAAAAAGTTGTTTTTCTCCGGCATCTTTTGAGTAAACATACACTGGGGTTGGTATTAGAAACACCACTCCTCCAAACAGGCATGTTGTTAAAAAATTACTGTTGTTTTCAACAACCTTTTCCACCGGCATTTCGGCTTCATATCTTTCACTTTTCTGTTTTGTTCCGTCTTTCTTTTCACAAATTATATAGTAGTTAAAAGAAGGAGTTTTTATTTTAAGCGGAGTAATATCCATATCCTTTTTATGGCTATCGGTAAATGTTTCCGAAACGATAAACTCCCCTTTTCCCTCAATAACAAGCTTTGTTTTGCAGCTATCGCTTGTAAAAAAAGAAAGTTGAAAAACAGGAGGCGTATCGGGGGTTATGTACGAGTCCACAATGGATACTTCAATAGAATCAGGGGCGGATTCCGCCTGTTGAGGTAAAATATTCACCGTAAAAAAGAGCAATGCTATTATTAAAAAGTGTTTTTTCATATATTATTTATTAATCTGTTAACCGCCCAAAAAATTGAATTAAGATTAGTTATTTAAGCAAAAAGAATTTACGAAGCAAGTCTTAAAAAAAATGGAAGCTTTTCAACTTCCATTTTTACTTAAATATTTTATTTGTCTGCCTTAAACTCGCAGATTATTTACTGATTAGCGTAACCGAATGAATTGACATAATCGGTTTCAAGCATGACATTTGTTGCGCTTAAAATATAAGCTCCAAAAATACCAAGCCCGCCGTTTATATTTGTGTAATCTCCCTCATCCAAACGGATAGTAACGTTATCAAGATAACCGTTTGACGTAGAGTAATATGCAGCAAGTGTTTCATTTAAGGCAAGCATACTGAACGAACAATACAACACATCATAATTATCTTTATCCGGATCATTCATCGAAATGTTTGTCAAAACAGAATCAAAGGAAGCCATATCATAGCTGAATCCTGTAGATGTTGAAACTGATGGAAGATATTCCGGAGTATACTTGTTATTATTATTTAAATAATATGTCAGCGGTATTTTTTCGTTATAAACCTTATATGTGCTTCCCGAATACTTTTTATAAGTTAAATTGAACTGTGGGGCAAAGAAAATTGCTTTATCCTGCGACACCCAGCTGATACTCCATAAATTACCCTGTTTTGCAATTTCTTCGGGATCAATATCATAATGGCTTGTTGTAAACGAAAAAGTTGGCGGTATTTTAATTGCCGAAGATAGCACAACACCGTTATTTAGCGTTGCAACAATTTTAACGGAATCGTTTGCTTTAAACTTCAACCCTCTCACCACATATATTTCGCGTGGGCCTTTATACCTTGAAGAATCTGTACGTACAACCGTAGAATCGCTAAAAGAATATGTAACCCCCTTATGTATTAGTTTTATATCAGCGCCGGCAATAGCCGGGTCCGTAGTATTTGTTTTCGGATCATATCCGTTTACATCGTACGATTTTGCCAATGTTGCAATTTGCACAGAAGAATTTGCATTAATAATACAGTTCAATATATACTGTTCTTTGAAATTCGATTTGGGTTCAAAGTTATCATCACACGAAAAGCTGATTAGTGCGACAATTGCCGTAAAAATAAATAATGCTGTTTTTTTCATATTTCAATTTTTATTGATGCTGTTGGTAAAAATGGCAACATATTAATTCTTTCGCCGGTTTCTTTTTTAAAGTAGAATATGTTCTTTCTGTCATATACGTTTAGAATATTTCCTTCAAGATAAATATTCACCGCGGAGATTTTAATTTTTTTGGAAAGGCTTAAATCGAGCCTGTGATAAACAGGAAGCCTCCCCGCGTTTCTTTCCGAAAGCAGCGTTGCCGGAATTTCCTCGCCAAGTACCGGGTTTGTCATCCATGGATTTAGATAAGATAGTTTATCGTAGTAACTCGATATTTGTGTAAATGGCTGTCCAGTATTAAAATTAAAAATAGCGCTTACCTGCCACCCCGCTCCAAGAGAAACATTTATCAGGTAATTTACGGAATGCCTTGAATCATATCTTGGATAAAACTCTCCTTCACCGTCTGTTTTGTAAGCCCAGCTTAATGAATATGCAAGCGATGAATAGACAATCGGATCGTGATACTTTAATAAAACTTCCAGGCCGTAAGACCTTCCGCTTGCAGATACAAGATCAGGATCTTTTGCGTATACTTTGTTTCTGTTAAGCTCAGGAAGGTTCTTCATATCCTTGTAATATCCTTCAATCTGTACATCAAGATAAGCCAAAGGATTTGCTTCAAAGCCGGCAACATAATGAACGGCTTTTGACGGAGAAAGGTATTCCGGTATTATTATCCACGGTTCAAAAAGTGAAATAACTTCGTTTTCATCTGTAAGAGCCATAATCTCCTGAGTATAGACGCCATAGGCCGCCTTAAATGATAACTCAGGAATAATTCTGTACGTCATACTGATTCTCGGTTCAAGAAACTGAGATGATGTTTTGGAAATAGACGCCGGATTTAATCTTGTGCCAATATCAATTCCCAAATCGTCAAAGCGAAGGTATTTGTATTTTACATAAAAATCGAACTGTCCGCCAAAATCATCGAGCTTGGAACTCATATCACGTAAATTCACAAATTCATATAAGGTAGAAAATGTTTTTGCCTGCAAACCAATTCCAAGTTCATCCCGGCTATCAAACAGATAGGAAAAATCCCAATCCATCGAAAAATCGGACACATTGTTTTTTCTTGGTTTTGCGCTGCTTTTATTTGGAAAAACTTCAGCGTAAAACTGACTTAGTGAAAAATTCATCTCCGAAAAAACAGGTTTCTCCCACATCTGGAACCATTGAACGCTTACCAGGTCGTTTCTGAATTTGTAATCCTCCTTGTTAGGATCGTTGTTTTCAACCTTATCGCTGCTGACAAAAGCGCTGACCGTAAATTTTGAGTTCTTTAGCATGTCGGGATTCATGTATGTAATTTTTGCCGAAGCGTCATAAAAATCGAACGGTATACTTTTGGAATCCAGAAAATTCTTTGAAATTGCATTAATGTAGCTTTTTCTGCCGGCCACAATAAAAGAGCCGTTAGGTATAGGGCCTTCAGCCGAAAACTTACCGGTCAAAAAACTTGAGGAGGCTGAAGCGGAATACTGGTTTTTATTTCCGTCTTTTGTAGACATATTTAAAACCGAAGATAACCGACCGCCATACTCGGAAGTAAAACCGCCTTTATAAAACTGAAGAGAGTTTATCATATCGGGATCAATAATACTAAAAATACCAAAAGCGTGATATGGATTGTATAAGGTTACACCGTCCAGCGTTATGAGGTTTTGGTCGCCTGATCCCCCTCTGACATAAAACTTTGCCGTAACATCGCTGGAAGCCTTTACGCCCGGAACAAACTGGAGTGAACGCAGAATATCTGTCTCTACACCCTTGGGTATATACTCAAGTTCCTTTATTGTAATGTTCTGTAGACCTATATCAGTAGCGTTCGACTTTCGAGTCTTTTCTCCATAAGCGGTTACTTCGTCAAGTTCCATAGTATTTGGCAGCAGGCTTATATCTGTCCTTGCATAAGAGTCTTTTTCCACTTTGGTTTTTATGGTTTTGGATTTATAACCCAAATATCTTATTTTCAAAGTATATTCTTTACCTGCCGGAAGGCCGGATATGATATAGTAACCTCTTTTGTCTGTTGTAGCTGCATATCGTGTATCTTCAACAACAATGCTGGCAAAACCAAGGAACTCTCCGCTTAAGGAGTCTGTTACAAACCCCCTTATTCCTCCTCTATTTTGCGAATATGCCGAGTTTACCGACAACAAATACAAAATAAGAAAGAGCAAAAACTGCAGTTTTTTATTTGGCATATATTCTCTGTATTAATGTGTAGTACAAATTTCGTCCTTAAATTTTTGATTAACCGGATATGCTATTTGCTTTGGGCATCTTCCGTTCGCAATCTTCCCCGACTCCTCACAACAATTTACTAATTTTACTTCAAAAGGTACAGCAAAATCTCTGTTCCTTCCCCGCCTTTTTTTGGTACCTTCGCTCATCATTTTACCCCAGATAGGAGCGGAGATTGTCCCTCCCCATTTATATGAACCTGTCAGTTTGTTTCGCGGATCATCGAACCCAACCCATATAGCAGTTGAGGCAAAAGGAGTATAGCCTACAAACCAGGCATCGGTATAGCTTTGCGTTGTGCCTGTTTTGCCAGCAGCCGGATATGGATACAGCCTTTTTACAGATGAAGCTGTTCCCCCGTCAATAACAGATTTAAGTCCTTCGGTAATAATATAACATGTCGCGGAATCAAGAACCTGAGTGTTTGACCCAAGGTTGACATATAAGGTTCTGAAATTTGAATCTTCTATTTTCATTAAACCATAAGGCTTTGAATAATAACCCTCCGAAGCAAAAACCGCATAGGCGGAAGCCATTTCGGCTGGCGAGACTTCAGATGTACCCAACACAATGGATGGAAGCGGTCGAAGTTCCGAACTTATTCCAAGTCTGTGAGCAAATTCACAAACGGAATCGGGCATTATCATGTTTTTTACCGCATAAGCCGCGGCCGCGTTTACCGAGTGTTTTATTGCTTCATACATTGGTATTCGCCTGTTTGAAAATGTTCCGTCGTCATTATCGGGGCGCCATTCAAACGGGGTTCCGGGGTTAAATACTATTGCGGAATCTAATAAGGGAGTTGCAAGCTGATAGCCTTTTTCTATCATGGCTCCATATAAAAATGCCTTAAAAGATGAGCCGGGCTGCCTTTTCATAATCTGCGCCCTGTTCATCCCCTGAAAATCGGTATTTGGGTTTGCGCCAATCATTGCAAGTATTTTGCCTGTCCCCGGTTCAACGGTTATCAAACCAATTTGAGCATTCTTCATGGATTTCGGCAAAGCTTTCCATTGGTTTCTTACTACATTTTCGGCGGCGCACTGCATATCATAATCAATAGTAGCGGTAATTTTATATCTGTCATTACCAAGAGACCGTCCCTTGCTTCGTAAAATATCGCTGACTTCATGTTTTAAGATTTCAATAAAACCAAGTCCAATATGCTCCCGAAGTTTTAACCCAAGCGGTTTCTTCTTTAATCTTTCAAATTCCTTATCGGATATTTTACCAACTTCCACAAGGTTATGCAGAACTTCATTCCTGCGTTTGAGAGCTCTATCCGGATATTTGGATGGATCGTAATTAATCGGGGATTGTACAAGTCCAACTATCATGGCGCTTTCGAGCAACGAAAGTCTGTCCGGCGTTTTCTGAAAAAATTCCTGCGCCGCGGCCCATATTCCATAAGCGCCGCGCCCAAAATAGACTGTATTCAGATACATTAACAGAATTTGATCTTTGCTGTATTTTTTTTCAAGCTCGGTAGCAAGCTTCATTTGCGAAAGCTTTCGGTCTATTGTTTTTTCATTGCTTAAAAAAAGGTTCTTGGCAAGCTGCATTGTCAGAGTGCTTCCGCCTTGCGTGTGGCCTGTAATTGTTGATATGGCGGCTCTGGCAAGCCCTTTAACCGAAACGCCGTCATGGTTATAAAAATCCCGGTCTTCGGTAGCAACAAGCGCGTAAATTACATGGTGAGCAATATAGGCTGTGCTTTTAACCTCCACACGGTTTTTATCCCCAATATATCCTATCACTTTTTGATCGGGAGTAACCACATAGGATGAGTAACTTATTCTTATCGGAGGCAAACCTTCCGGCAGAATATTAGAAAACAAAACGAGTATAAAAAATACTATCTTCTTAAAATTGCTAAATTCAAACATTTTATTCTAAATTTTATTTTAGCTGGTAAAAATATTCATTTTTAGCAATAAATTAAAGCCATTAAACAGCGGATAGGTCATTTTTATAAAATCAGTCCTGTTTTTTGTAACCGGACGCTCTCGCTTTTCTTCTTTGTATAGCGTTCCAGCAACTGTTTATTATGCCGGCAAGAATAAACACCACAGCTATCCCCTCGTAAAAGCCTAATGTAAAATCGTTCAGCGAGGCCCGGTTAAAACTACAAAGCGCCAGTATAAGAATACCAATCACTTCTATAACCGACATCATTATTTGAATTTTTCTGTTCATTTCAGCCATCAAGATTATTTGAATTTTTCTATAATACAAACATAATATATTTCACATTTATTTATTTCCTTTAATATATTCTCAAAGTTTTATTAAATTGATAAGTCTTTTTTATATGCTTGGGATATACTATGTTAAAAGAATTGACTTTGCGTGAATTGATTGAAAACAGCGTTGCAAGTTTCGGTAAACAAAACGCCCTCGGTTATTACGATTCTCCGGCAATCACTTATAAAAATCTAAAAACGCAAATAAAAACCGTTTCCGAGTTTCTCACTAATGAAGGTATTGTTCACGGAGATCGTGTTGCAATACTGAGCGAGAACTGTCCAAACTGGGGAATCACTTATTTCGCGGTCACAACAATGGGCGCGGTAGCCGTACCTGTCCTGCCGGATTTCCATACATCCGAAGTTCATCATATTTTAAGGCATTCAGGCGCAAAAGCCGTTTTTGTTTCGGAAAGATATTACCATAAGATAGAAGAGTTCCAGGGCGAATTTGCGCTTACAATTGTTTTAATTGATAATTTTTCCATCATTAAGCCAAATACTACCAAGGCCTCGTTAAAAAAACTTATAGCCGAAGGAAGCCGCGAACTTCAGAGAATAAAAAATCTGGCATTGCGTTTTGCCGGCTTCATGTCTAAAAAAGTAAAGGAAGAAGACTTAGCCGCAATAATCTATACTTCAGGCACAACAGGGCACTCTAAGGGTGTGATGCTGACACATAAGAATATTGTTTCAAACGCAATTGCAACAACAAAAATTGTTAACGTAAAAAGCAACGATACAATGCTTTCTATTTTGCCGCTCGCGCATGTTTACGAGTGTACTCTGGGACTTGTTTTACCAATTATGCTTGGCGCAGCAATCTATTATATTAAAAAGCCCCCTACCGCAGCGGTGCTCCTCCCTGCTTTAACGGCCATCAGACCCACTGTTATGCTTTCGGTTCCGTTAATTATCGAAAAAATGTATAAAGGTAAAATACTTCCTGAGATTAACAGCCGGCGCATTGTACGTATGGCTTATAAAATTCCGACTTTCAGAAAGAAAATTAACAGCGTTGCTGGTAAAAAACTGCTTGCCATATTTGGCGGCAGGTTAAAATTATTTTGTATTGGCGGAGCCGCAATAGCGCCTGACGTGGAAATGTTTTTACGCGAAGCGGGCTTTCCTTACGCTATTGGTTACGGATTAACCGAAACATCGCCGCTTATTGCCGGAACAGACGTAGATAAGACAAAGCACAAATCGACAGGCCCCGCTTTACCGGGCATTGAAATTATGATAGAAAGAACCGGAAAATCCAAAACAGATGGTGAAATTTTAGTAAAAAGCCCGGGTGTAATGAAAGGCTATTATAACGAACCTTTATTGACAAAAGAAGTTATTACTGCCGATGGCTGGTTCAGGACAGGAGATTTGGGAGCTTTGGATAAAAACCATTACCTTTACATAAAAGGCAGGTTAAAAAATGTTATTTTGGGTCCAAGCGGAGAAAACATATACCCGGAAGGAATAGAATCTGTAATTAACAGATCGGACTATGTACTTGAGTCACTTGTTTACCAATTCCAGAATAGTTTGTATGCAAAGGTTTATTTGAATTATGAAAAAATAGATAATGAAATTTCGGTAAACAAACTTACAGAAAAAGCGACAAAGCAGTATATAGCAAATATACTGGCCAACATCAAAAAAGAAGTAAACGAAAACGTATCTTCATTTTCCAAAATCAGTCAGGTTATAGAACAACCCGAACCTTTTGAAAAAACGCCAACGCAAAAAATAAAAAGATACCTTTACGTCAATTAGTTTTGTTTTCTTTAATTATTTTGTTGATGGGGCAAAATGCCCTATCAACATCAACTCAATTAAAGAAGGGTTCCACAGTCAGTATAGTAGTTAAAACCAAAAGAACAATTATTGTAGCCCATCCTATCAGGTTTTTAATACTCGAATTTACATAAGCTCCCATAATCTCTTTTTTGTTTACCAGTATCATCATGGAAATAAGCACGACCGGCAACAGAATACCATTGATGATCTGAGACCATATTGTAATAGGAATAAGAGGCGCGTTTGGAATAAGAATAATGAGTACTGATATTATGATAATAGAAGTAAAGAATGAATAGAACTCAGGAGCTTCTTTAATTTTCTTGTCAATGCCCGCTTCAAAACCAAAAGCCTCGCAAATATAGAATGCGGTAGCCAAAGGTAAAATAGTAGCCGCAAAAACCGAGGCTATGAACAAACCGAAAGCAAATAACTGCGAAGCAAAAATACCCGCAAAAGGCCTTAACGCTTCTGCAGCGTCAGCAGCGTCATTTATTACTATCCCCTTTGTATGCAAAGTTGCGCCACAGGCAATAATTATAAAAAACGCAACAACAATGGTTGCTATGCAACCTATTACAACATCCCACAAAGCATATTTATATTCATCAATTTTAATACCCTTTTCAATAACGGCGGACTGCATGTAAAACTGCATCCATGGAGCTATTGTTGTACCAACCATACCTATTACCATACCAATATACTTTGTGTTCGATTCAATGTTAGGCTTAACAATTGCCTGGCCTATATGCGTCCAATCCGGTTTTGCCATTAAAGCCGAAACCACATACGAAAACAAAAACACGCTGAATATCAGAAATAGTTTTTCAGCAGATCTGTAATTGCCCTTAACCACAAACAGCCATACCAATATGGCGGAAACGGGAACCGAAATATACTTGCTCACTCCAAAAATCTGCAAGCTTCCCGCAACGCCCGCAAATTCGGTTGTAGTATTGCCAATATCCGCAACAAGCAATCCCAAGAAAATAAAGAAAGTAACTTTAACTCCGAAATTCTCGCGAATCAAGTCTGCAAGTCCTTTACCTGTAACAATACCCATGCGGGCATTCATCTCCTGAACAACAAGAAGAACAACAAAGGCGGGAATCAGTGTCCATAATAAATGGTAACCATACTCGGCGCCGGCAACCGAATAAGTAGTAATACCGCCGGCATCGTTATCTACGCTGCCCGTTATAATTCCGGGTCCAATTACACTAAGGAAGACAAGAATTCTTGCAAACCATGTTTTGTTTTTGCTCTGTACCACAACCGCCTCCTTCCATACTAATCTTTTAACAATTCATGAATTACATCGTTACCTATTACATTACCCACCAGATTCATTTCTTTATCTACTATGGGTATTGCCAAAAGGTTATATTTAGACACCATATCAATCATTTCGTCAATTTTATCCGTATCGTACATAAAAATAAAATCTTTATGCATTATGCTTTTAAGTGTAGTATTGGGTTGGCTTATAACAAGATCGCGCAGGGATATTTTACCAATGAGTATATTTTTATTATTTACAACATATATGTAATTAATAAGGCTCTCTTCCGGTTTTTGTTCGCGTAAGGATTCCATAACTCTCTGCACGGTTTCATCACTCTTAAAAGCTATAAACTCATTACTCATCATACTGCCAATAAGCTTTTCATCGTACTCCATCAGCTCGCGAACTTCGTCCGAAGCTTCTTTTTCCATACTGCTTAAAAGCTCTTCGGCCTTATACTTGCTCAAGCCGTCCAATATGTCCGCAACCTCATCGGCAGGCATCTCTTCCAAAATATCGGCAGCTTTTTCCGTTTCAAGGTTTTCCAGCATTTTAACCTGGGCATCTTCTTCCATCTCTTCAAGAACGTCCGCGCTGCGTGCGTTATCGAGTTTGGAAAAAATAATCATACCGGTTTTGGTATCAAAATCTTCAATAATATCGGCAAGGTCAGAAGGGTGAAGCGTATTGAGTTTATTATATGTTTTTGTAAGGACTAATTTTTCGTCGCCCGCAAGAACGGGTTCAACATCATTCCACAAAATAAGTTTTGCGGGGAGCTTTATCCCAAGTTTGGCAACGGGTTTTGCCACGCCAAGCCTTCTAAGCAAACCTTCGGTTCCAATATCAACCGCAACAACAAATAGTCCCGTAGAAAGTACAACAAGTCTAATATCGTTTACACGAACTACTTTTCTTCCGTTAATGTCTATTATTTGTCTGTCAAGAAGTTGTTTACCAAGAAGCAGATTATCGTTTAGGGATTCTTCCTTTAGCTGACGGCAAAGCAGGTGATACTTTCCATCTTTTTTATTAACCGTTATTTGATCCCAGTCTATGTATTTTATACCGTCCCGGGTCATTATTTTAGCAAGCACTACTTTTGGGTTTCTACTATCAGTTGTAACCGCCAAATCCTTCAGCTTTCCTATTACCTGGTAATCTTTCGAAAAAATCCGACTATTTACAATTCTGCTTAGATAGAAACTTATAAACTGCATAAAATCCTCCCGGACAGAGGTTTCAAAAAAAACGATTATTTAATTAAGCTAACCCATATTAGTAGCGCCGTCTCCCGGCTATTATGAGATAATTAGTTAGTATATATTTAATATTATTACTTTTATTTAGAGGAGTATCAAAACGAGTTACCTTGTTGAGACACCACAAATCTCAATACCTATAAATAATTAATTATTAAGAAGTTATGATTAATTATTTTTTAAATTAGACTTACAAAGATAACAATTATTAATATAAAATAAAGAGTAAAAAATCAGATTAAATAAAAAAAGTAATAATACTTTGTTTTTCACAGTTTCATATAATAAAAAACATGTGAGCATACAAACGTATGGAATTAGTATCAGCCAAGAGCTACGTCAAGAACCATCATAACTGCAAAGCCAAGCATTGCGCCCAAAGTTGAAAGATCGGTTTCATCGCCGTTTTGAGATTCGGGTATCAACTCTTCAACCACAACATATATCATTGCGCCGGCCGCAAACGAAAGAGCATACGGTAGTAACGGAGTAATTTGGGAGACAAGATAAGCCCCAATAACTCCCGCAACAGGTTCAACAAATCCTGAAAACTGGCCGTACATAAATGATTTAAAACGCGATAACCCCTCCCTTCTCAATGGTATGGAAACAGCGGCTCCTTCAGGAAAATTCTGCAAACCAATACCTAAAGCAAGAACAACAGCGCCCGCCAGCGAAGCGGTATTATGGCTTAGCGCCAGTGCTCCGAACGAAACGCCTACAGCCAATCCTTCGGGAATATTGTGCAGCGTTATTGCAAGAACAAGCAATACGCTCCTCTGCCACGATGTTTTTATGCCTTCAGCTTTATCAACCGAAAGCCCCATGTGCAAATGTGGTAAAATTCTATCAACCAGATATAAAAAAAATCCCCCGGCTAAAAATCCAATTAACGCCGGTAGCCATATTATTCCCCCGTTTGATTTTGACATCTCTATTGCCGGGTTCAACAGCGACCAGAAACTTGCCGCTATCATGACTCCCGCGGCAAAGCCAAGCATTGAGTTTAATATTTTTTTATTTATTGTCTTAAAGAAAAACACCATGGCCGAACCAAGGGCTGTTACTCCCCATGTAAAAATAGTGGCCATTAAGGCAAGAAAAACAGGATTATACTCTATCAGCCAGTCCATATTTTAGTATTTGTTTGTTAATGATATTTTTAATTTGCAAAATTGTTTTTGATGCCGCAAGACTTAAAATATTCCGATATTTTTTTCCCGAGGTAAATTTTACATGGCGCTAAATTAATTTGACAAACCCCCTCATTTATAGTAACTTGAATAAGATCAAATAATTCTCGTCTTTCTCATCTTTTTGTTATAAAAACAGTGTACGGTTATTAAAACAATATATAAACCGGAGGGACATAATGCCAGTAACATACAGAATTATTTCTTTTGACGGAGGCGGTATCAAGGGAGTTGTTCCTGCAATTATTCTTAAACGCCTGCAGGATACTCCCGGACTAAAAGGTTTTATAGAAAAAGCGGATTTATTTGCAGGTACTTCTACCGGAGGATTAATAGCTCTTGCATTGGCTAACGGAAATGATCCATCCGTTATTAAAAGCCTTTATCTAAATGACGGCAGTAAAATTTTTTCGTTGTCGCTTCGGAACGAAATATTTGGTTTATGCCAGCTTACCGAGGCAAAGTATAATAATAAAAACCTGACTTCAATTCTCAAGAATCTTTTTGGTAATACACAACTAAAAGATCTGAAAAAGAATGTACTTATCACATCTTTCGATCTTGATAATGAAGCCGGCGAGACTAATACAAGAAACTGGAAACCAAAAATTTTTCATAATTATCCCGGGCCCAATAACGATAGCGACCAATACGCGTATAAAGTAGGCCTGTATACAAGCGCGGCTCCAACATTTTTCCCTTCCGAAGATGGTTATGTAGATGGGGGAATTTATGCCAATAACCCCAGTATGTGCGCGCTTACGCAAGTTCTTGAACCGCGAAATGACGGTACTCCTGATTATTTGGATGGGATTTTACTTCTTTCGTTAGGTACTGGCGCGTCTCTGCATTATATTCCTGGCGATACCCATAATTGGGGTTATATTCAATGGCTAAAGCAACTACTTACTATTATGATGGATGGCGTTAATGGAATAGCCGATTACGAATGCAAACAGCTTTTACACGAAAGATATTTCCGTTTTGCGCCGGTTTTTCCTCCGTCCATAGATATACCAATGGATGATGCAAGAAAATTAAATTATCTTGAAAGCTTTGCGTCATCTGTTGATCTTGGTGAAATTACAGATTGGCTGCAAAAATACTGGATGTAAAATAATATCCACGAAATATAATAATACCATGCGTTATTATTGAATTAAATAGACTGCCTTAGTTTTGCTTATAAGGCAGTCTATTAAAAAACATGCTTTATTTGACTGCTTACTTGCGACTGCAACTAATACCCGAAGCGTTATTAAGTATTTCCACCGGTGTTGAACCATTTATATCAGTACTGTAAACATTCAATGTTTCGGTATTAAACTTTGCGCCCTCATATAATATTTTCCCTTCATCTGTCAACACTGGCTGACGGCAATCGTACCCTTTGGGAGTAAGCCTCTTTATTTCATTTTTTTCCATGTCATATCTGTAAATAGCGCTTGGCGGACCATCTTTATCATAACCGTCATCATCAGAATCGCCATCATAGACATAGTATTTTTTATCGGCGGTAATTAAAACGCGTCTGTCGCTTGATGAAACAAGCTCTCCCGAAATCAATTTCAGATCGGTTTTATTTGAGATATTTCCATCCATATCCATTACATATAGGCTGTCCATGGTTCTCACAATGATGTTTTTTCCATCTAATGTCCAGGAAGAAAGCAAAACTCCCAGATCGGAGGAAATTTCTCCGGAAATAATTTTATATTTCTGACGCCCGGTATCTGTTATCAGGGCAACATCCCAGCGGGAATCATTAAATATATTAAACGCCAGATGAGTGTTATCGAGCGACCATTGTGCGCCCCAGTAGTTTTTATTATTAACATTCAGTCTTTTAGTTTTTTTAGTATGTAAATTCATTACTTCAACATGCCGCTTTAGCTTTTTATTATAATCAGTATAAGCAATTTTTTCTCCATCGGGGGAAATTGCCGGATCGTATCCTTTTTTAAGCGATGTTTCTTTTTTAGTCTGAGTGTTGTAAATAATTATTTTCCGGTTCCGCATAAAAGCATAATTAAATTTTTGTTTGTTTTGGGCCTGAGCGTACAAAACAACCGAAAATACCATAAGTAGTAATAAGCAGACTTTCTTCATTATTTTTACCATTTTTACTTTTAATTAGTTAGAGAATAAATATACTCCTGAAAATAACACATTCTTTTTGTATTTTATAAAATTACAACAAATAAAAATAACAGGAATAAAAATGAATTCCCCTGTACTGTTGATTGACACTCCGGATGAAAAAGGTTTAATACATACAATTACGGGTGTAATATACCATAACAATCATAACATTATATGCAATAATGAATATGTTGACCATGAAACCTCGCGTTTTTTTATGCGTACGGAAATTGAAGGAGAATGCGATACCGAAACGCTTACCGAAGAGCTGAAAAACAGACTACCGGAAGGCTGCCGAATAAGGTTCGCTTCGCAAAGGAGAAGAAAAATTGTTGTAATGGCTTCAAAAGAACATCATTGTCTTGGCGATCTTCTGATACGCAACTCATATAACGAATTAAACGCGGATATACTATGCGTTATCAGCAATCACGATTTGTTAAGACAGCTAACCGAACGGTTTGATATTCCTTTCCATTATGTACCTGTTGAAAAACTAACAAAAGAAGAGCACGAAGTAAAAGTGCTTGAGATATTAAACAAATATTCACCCGAGTATATTGTACTTGCAAAGTACATGCGAATACTTACTCCCGGTTTTATTTCATCTTTCCCGGCAAAGATAATAAACATACATCACTCGTTTTTGCCGGCGTTTATAGGAGCCAACCCTTACAGACAGGCTTTTGAGCGAGGGGTTAAAATTATTGGCGCGACCGCGCATTTTGTAACGGAAGAACTTGACGAAGGGCCCATTATAGCCCAGAGCGTTATTCCTGTTAACCATACATATTCAGCAAACGATATGGTTTTAGCGGGAAGAGATGTTGAAAAAAATGTGCTTGCAAAAGCCCTGCAGCTTGTTTTTCAGGAACGGGTTTTCCTCTGCGGAAAGAGAGTGGTAATCTTTTAATTTGCTTATCGGTAAAACGGGAGCATAATTAATATGCCCCCGTTTTTTAAATTACATAACCAAGGCCATTATTGCTTTTTGAACGTGCAGCCTGTTCTCGGCTTCGTCAAAAATAACAGAATTCGGAGAATCTGCCACTTCGTTTACTACTTCATCGCCCCGGTGAGCGGGCAAACAGTGCATAAATAAATAATCATCTTTTGCATATTTCACAAGTTCTGGATTAACCTGATACTTCATAAATTTCTTTTTTCTTTCTTCTGCTTCTGACTCCTGCCCCATGCTTGCCCATACATCCGTATAAATGACATCGGCATCTTTTACGGCCACAACAGGATCTTCAACAATCTCTATTTTGCTGCCAAAACTCTTTGCGTCTTCAATAGATTCGTCAACTATAGATTTAAGAGGCATATACCCGCCCGGAGAAGCTATGGAAATATCCATGCCTACTTTTGCGCAGCCGTGTAAAAGGCTGTGGGCCATGTTATTTCCATCGCCGATATAAGCAAGCTTTAACCCGCGAAGAACTTTTTTCTTTTCATAAATTGTAAATAAGTCGGTCAATACCTGGCACGGGTGATGCAGGTCTGTCAATCCGTTAATCACAGGAATTGAACCATATCTTGCAAGATCAATCACATCCTGATGGTCGAATGTTCTTATCATAATGCCATTAAGGTATCGTGAAAGAACTTTTGCCGTATCCGAAACGCTTTCGCTTTTTTTAAGCTGAAGATCGTTAGCGCCAAAGTACATTCCAAGGCCTCCAAGCTGCCATATACCGGTTTCGAAAGAGACTCTTGTACGCGTAGAAGGTTTGGAAAAAATCATCCCAAGCGTCTTCCCTTCCAAAAGTCTGTGCTTTTCGCCTGTAATCAACTTCATTTTAAGAGAAGCGCTAAGTTCAAAAATCTGCCATATTTCTTCGTAAGAAAGTTGGTGAATTTCAATAAGGCTTTTGCCTTTCATGTTTACTGCCATGTTATAAATTCCTCAATTTTTAATGATTCTTGTTCCACAGTTATCATTAAGTAACTGTTCAGCTTCGGTGATTATAGTTTCTCTGCCTCCGTTCTCTAAAAAGTTGATGGCAGCCTGGATTTTTGGCCCCATACTGCCGGCAGCAAACTCACCTTGAAAAAAATATTTTTTTGCTTCTGCTAATTTAATAATATCTAACATTTTTTCATTGGGTTTTTGAAAATTTATGCAAACTTTCGGCACATCGGTAAGAATATAAAACTCATCCGCGCGTATTTTGCAAGCCAGTAAAGAAGACGCCAGGTCTTTATCAATAACAGCCTCAATACCGCATAATTTTTCATTTTCGTCAAAATATACCGGTATGCCCCCGCCTCCGCCGGCAATAACAATATTGCCGGCTTCAGCAAGTTCTTTTATAATACTTTTATTCATTATATCCTGAGGCTGCGGAGATGCAACAACTCTTCTCCATCCTCTTTTTCTCGGGTCTTCCATAAAAGCCCAGTTATTGGCGCGGGAAAGCAATTCTGCTTCCTCCTTTAGATAAAACGCTCCAACGGGTTTCTGCGGTTTAAGAAATGCCGCATCGCTTTTATCAACAAGCACCTGAGTAACAATTGTTATTATGTTGTTATCCAATCCAGCTTCACTAAGGGCGTTATACATTTGCCTCTCAATCATGTAGCCTATCCCGCCTTGGGAATCGGCCACACAAATATCGAGAGGCATTTTGGGAATTTTATAATTATTATATCCCGCTTCATTTCTTAACAGTATATTGCCCACCTGCGGACCATTTCCATGCGTTATTACAAGGGAATAACCTCTTTTTATAAGCTCAACAAGGCAAAGGCACGTTTTAAAAGTGTTTTTTTCCTGATCTTCAATTGTGCCAGCCTCATTACCTCTTAAAAGAGAATTTCCCCCAAGAGCAACAACGGCTAACCTTTTCATATTATTCCTTTTTCTCTTAATACTTTTTCAACGGTGTTTGCGCCAAGTTCCTGAAGCTCATATCTTACTCTTGTGTGAGGTTTGTTTATTTTTAATATTCTGCCCAAATCTATTGGAGTTCCAATAATAACACTATCACAATCGGTATTGTTTATTGTAGTCTCAAGGTCATTCATTTGTTCATCGCCATACCCCATTGCCGGTAAAAGCGTGCCAATTTTAGGATATTTCTTAAACGTGGCTGTTATGGAATTAACCGTATAGGGACGCGGATCAATTAATTCGGCCGCGCCAAAGTTCCAGGCGGCAACCGTTCCCGCGCCATAAGTCATTTCCCCGTGTGTAAGCGTTGGGCCGTCTTCCACAACAAGCACTCTCTTCCCTCTTATTATTTCCGGATTATCAACAAAAATCGGAGATGCTCCATCAATAATTAAAGCGCCGGGATTAACGCTTCTTATGTTTTCTCTTACTGTTTTTACGTTTTTAGGCTCTGCCGAATCTATCTTATTTATCACTACCGCATCCGCAAGTCTTAGGCAGGTATTTCCGGGATAGTAGTACATTTCATGCCCTGGTCTGTGCGGATCAACAACGGTAAAAGTAACATCGGCCTTGTAAAACGAAGTATCGTTGTTTCCGCCATCCCAAATGATAACGTCTGCTTCCTTTTCAGCTTCTCTTAGTATTGCCTCGTAATCAACTCCGGCATATATCACTCCGCCGTTAGCTATATGTGGTTCATATTCCTCAATTTCCTCAATAGTACAATGGTGTTTTTTCAAATCCCCTATGGAGCCAAACCTTTGCACTTTTTGTTCAGCAAGATTGCCGTAAGGCATGGGATGCCTTATTGCAACCACACGTTTGCCCGCTTCACGCAGAATGTTCACAACTTTTCTTGAAGTCTGTGACTTTCCGCAGCCTGTTCTTACCGCAACAACGGCAATTAAAGGTTTTGTGCTTTTAACCATTGTTTCATCTGCCCCAAGCAGTTTAAATGAGGCTCCCGCCGCGTTAACTATGGAAGCTTTTGTCATTATATAGTTAAAATTTACATCGCTATATGAAAATACAACTTCGTGAACATTAAGCTCTTTAATTAGCCTTACAAGTTCCTTTTCCTCGTATATCTTAATTCCGCTTGGATATAGTTTGCCGGCCAGTTCTGCCGGATATGAGCGACCATCAATATTTGGTATTTGTGTGGCGGTAAAAGCAACAACGTTATAATCTTCGTTATTTCTAAATACTACATTGAAATTGTGAAAATCGCGTCCTGCGGCGCCCATAATAAGAATATTCTTTTTCATCACAGCATCCTTTAGATTGTTAAAATTAATTTAAAATAAACGACTGTAAGCGGTATTAGTAATTTCTAATGAAATTCTAATGCCGCTTGCTATAATTTTCAAGAATTTTGATGAGGGAAATTACAAATCGGGGCAATGACGCAATAACAGGCCATTGCATTTTTGGAAGTAGAAATTATTTACTTTATGAGTATTCATTATTTTACTTTTGCTAATTTTTGAATCTCAGTTTTAAGTAATTGATTATTCTTATATATAATTTTATAAAAATATAAACCATTTGCAAGTTCATCTCCATCCTGGTCTCTCCCGTTCCAGTATATGCGGTTGAAACCAATCTGTAAGCTCGATTGCGGTATGTTGATGGTTTTTATTAATCTACCGGCAACAGTATATATTTTTATATACAAATCTTCCGGTAATTTAGCGCCATATAAATCAAAAGTAAAGTAGGTATCGTTTTTAAATGGATTCGGATAATTATAAATATTTTGTATATCCGCCTGGTTATGGATATAAAATACTTTCTTATAAGAAACCGTATCAAAAAAGTTTCCCGAAGCATCTTTGCCTATTATTTCAAGGATATGCTTTCCATCCTCAAGTTCTGGTGTCCAGACCACTTCAAGCCTTGAATTAGGATAGTTGGTAATTGAATATTTTAAATTCACGGTATTGCTGTCCAGTATTTCAGATTGGCCCGTTTCTGTGCTGTGTGTAATTGTCAGATAGCTTTTCTGGAGAGGCAATGGCCCTTCATCTGAAAGAGACATTACAATTTTTGGCTTTGCCGAAATCATGTCTCCGTCAAGAATATCTTTTCCATCATAAGTGATATTAAACTTGGGATTCACAGAATCTCTTGCAAGATAGAACGATTGGCTGATAATATTATTATTTGTAAAAAACTCTTCCGAATTTGTTTTGGCAATTACCTTAATAGTATGATTATGGCTTGGAAGCAGTGACGCTGTATATATTACATCCGATATTGTTGATGATGAATCTTTCTTTATACTTATTGTAGGAGAATAAAATGATGAATCGCTTTCATCCAGATAACAATCAAGTTTTACGCTATCCAAATCCGTATACCCAAAGTTTTCAGCTTTCAGATTAAATGTTGTATTTATCCCCTGCAAGAGAGTATCGGGAGTAAAACTAAAATTATTCTTTCTTAATATAATTTCTCCCGGTTTTGTATAGTCAACTCCAAGGCTTACAAACTTCATTGGCATACTTTGTATTTTGCCCGAATCCACCATTGAAAGATTAAACTTAACATAATCGTACTTTGCAGGACTTATTCCCTGCATATTGAAAACTTTGCCTGGATTAATAGCAACAGTATCCCATTTTGAAGCAGTTTTATTATATCCCAACAGTGTAGTGGAATACTGCCCCAAAGAGCCGTCCGTTTCAATATTGTAGGTCAGGCTGTTCCATGCCGATGCCGGACCAACTTCAGGGGAGCTGAAACTACCTTTGGAATTTGTGTAAGTACCAAGATATTTATATATCTGCAGGTTGCTATCGCTGCCATATAGTTTGACACCGCCGTAAACAACATTATTCACCCAATCGTAACACCAGGAGAATATAGTTCTATTGGTAGAATTACTTACAAATGATTGTTCTTCAAAAGTAGCAGTGCTTATATTAAAGCGCATAATGTTTCCCCCGGTGAAATACTCGCTCTCATATAAGTATCCGTCGCTAACAAAAAAGCCTGTAAAATATCCGCCAAAACTAGTTCCCTTAAATACAATATCGTTGCCAACCTGGCTCCAGTTTTTTGCCGGATCAAAAATACGAAGTGTATTAACTTCATTTTTATCTTTATCGAAAATGGCAAGGTTATAAACATAATTACCATCGTAAGCCAGATAAAAAGCCCCGTCACTCGCATTCGCGTTATCTTTGTTTATCAGTCCGGAACTTAAATAAATAGTAGCCGTATCCCCTGTAACAGGGTTTATTCTCATGATTTTATTAGAGGCTTCATCTACGGCCGCATAAAGATATCCATCTTTACAAGCGATTATGGAATTTGAAATTCTTCCTTTATAGTTAGGCACAGTTCCATAGTATTTGCCAAAGACTGTTCCGTTTTTTCCGGTTCCCACTTTATATATTCTTGATTGCGCCGCATAATACTCATAAGTAGCAAAGTACAGATAAGTTCCATCAGTGGCTAAAGTTGTTAAACCTACCGTATCAGCGGCTGTAAAATCTATATATGCGCTTTCAAGTAAATTCTCGTCATTAGGAGAAGGCGGCATTTTTTGGAGATTAATTACTAACTTTTGCAATGAATCTGAGTAATTTATGTTCTGTGTTGTAAACAACTTCAATTGTTTACCGGAAACAAAAAAGCCTGTTTTGGTATCAGATGTTACTGCAAAGGTTCTTGTATTGCTCCACCTGCCATAATTGGAACCATCATATACTCTTGCTCTCCAGAAATACTTTCCTGCTGGCAGTGAGCTTGTTTTCCAGCTTGCAAATCCGTCTTTGGGAGATATTCCTGATGATTTTAAAATCGGATTTACAAACTCAGTTAAAGAATCAATTTCAATAAAATATGTTAGATTTTTGTTTACATAGTAGCCCGCGTCTGATATAAGGAAATCAATCTGAGATACAGAAGTAGTATACCCATCAGCCGGAGCAAGAAAATTTGGGTCGGCCGTATTATATACGGCATAAGAAGCGGAAGTTGAATTATCAGTATAATCGACTTCATCTATTTTACTAATATTGTTAATATTAACTATTAGGTTATATAATTTCCCTTCTTTCGGAATCCACTTAAAAGTAAGAGAATCGAGCTGATTAAAACTTCTAAGCTTTTGCGTACCTATTAACGAAGCCGAATCTGTTCCGTTTGCAAAGAGTTGTACATAAACAGTATCTTTTGGAAAATTTGTTCCATAATTATGAATATAAACTTTAACTTTTATGGTATCTCCCACAACCGGGTTTAAAGGAGTTATGGAAATATCAGATGATTTTACCGAGAAATCAGGTTTTTCCGGCAGAGCCAGTTTTAAAGCGGGATCTCCAAGTAACGTAAGCGTCGAAATCATATCATACATATTTGAAGCCGGAAAACCAACCGTGTTTTTGGCAATCATAACAGCACTACCGATAGTGTAGTTCTTTTTGTTGAAAATCTGATCGTACACTACATTATTAATGCTCCAGCCCGCGTCCCAATATGTTAAAGCCGAACTGCCCCAAAAAGCGATAGCGCCTTTGCCCGGAATTTTACAAAACTGTTCGCCAAAAACATCCTGGTTATCAAAATGAGCGGTATAACAAGTAACACTCGTCACAAACGGAAGGCGACCTCCATTATTAAGAACCAGTATATCGTTATTGGTAAAAATAAAATCCCATTGATAACCACCGCCGTGTCCATAAAAATTGACCAGCGCAGCGCCTTTGTCAATTCCGGCGCGAACTTCAGGACTGTCTCCCTGGTACGGAGTATAGTCAGAATTACTATCCACATAACGAAATACTTTAGAAGTTTCAAATCCATTTGGCACAATATAATTATTATTAAGTTCCATAGACCTTAAATCGAAACCTCGCGTATTATCATCGTAAGCATCCTTACCGGAAGCTATAAGCAAAATATTCTGTTTCCAGTCCTTTTGGTTATCGGAGGGATAATTTATTATTTTATTGATTAAAACATCAGCTTCATCCGTAGTTTCGCAAGATAATCTTCCTATAGCCAAATCGGGATAAATATCATCACCGGCAACACAAACAATATTATTATCGCATTGTGCCTGTCCGTATGTAGTTTCAAAATATGGGATAGACGGAATGAAATTTGGTCTGCTATCGGACAGTATTTGGCGGTAATCCCAGCTCATATCGCCCAATAATACAACATACTGCGGAGCCGTACCACTCCAGTTTTCGAAAGCGTATTTTACAAAATCTTTAAGCGCCAACGGATCGACTAATCCATAAGAGAATTCATCGTAAAGCTGGAAAATGTCCACAATTTTAACACGAGGATTTTGTACGCTTTTATCAGGAAAATTTGCCGTACGGTAGGCCGCGTATTTTTCCGCGGCCGCCATAAATTTGGGATGGGCAATTACTATTATATCCGCTCCGTTGGCTGTATTTCGAATATCCGAAGAAACATCTTTTCGTATGGAATCCGGCACATAAAAATAATCATCGGAGACACAGAAATAATCTGTCTGACTTGTACAATTATCAACAAATAAAACAGACCTGTAACTATCATTCAACATCTGTGCATTTCTAATTATTTCTCCTTTAGAAGGAATGTAAACTTTTACATTTTTCCCGCCCCATTCCCAAACATAGAACATATTCAATCCGTAAGCATCTGCCTGGCTTCTAAAAAAATAATGGTTTGTATCAGCAATGTTCTGTCTCCAATAATCAAGTTCAAACCAATTGACTCTTATCTCATCCGAGTAATCAGGCGGACCGGCAATAGTACCGTCTGCCGATACTCTTAATTCATTATATATTGAAAGTTTTACGCTGTCATTTACTAATGAGAATTTCTTCTCGTATGTATATGAAGTTTGGTTACTCCAAAGCGCGTCCCCCATTGCGTAACTATTGGCAGTAGAACTCCCCGTGTAAGAGAGTAAATTGATTTTGGCGTCATGCATTTGGTTGTTGGTCATACCATGCATATTCACCCTTATAGTAAGAGAAGAATCCGGCTGAATAAGTAATGGATACTCCATAGTAGCAACAAATATGCTATCAGTAACCCTGTTTCTGCCTGTAACTTTTCCCCAAAACCAGAAATCCCTATACGCATCAGGAGCATATCCCAAATGCTCATATATTAAGTCTTTTTCATAATGTACAGTGCATAAACTTGTTTTATATGTTTTGTTATAAGTAGTAGAGACGCCATCCAAATCCAAATATTGCATTCCTTCAGCCTCAGCCTGCCAGGAAAGCCAATAAACGTTCGATTCATTAAATATATTCATGGTACAATAAGGACTTGCCGCCACCGGATAACCAACAAACTGTAAATAATCCCCTGGGCCGAAAAGGTCTTTTTCTGCACAAACAACATCTATAGGTACGCTTACTCCATTACAAAACAATTCAAGTTTTTTGGATTGTATTTTTGGCTGACTAAAACCCGCCTTAACCAAATCCTCATAAGTTACTCTGTAAACGCCCTTTCTGTTTAAGTATATTTTATAGTATTCCTTATTGGGACTATACCAGTATGAGGTTTCTTTTTTACTAAGATTATTTGTTTTTTCTTTGCCTATCCAATTAACAGCAACATCTTTATTAATAACGGATGTATTAATAAAATCTTCTGTCATTTTATCATTAATGGTTTTAACGGACGAAGTAACACTTTTATTATTATAATTTATTCTGACTGTTATTTTCTCATTATAAATAAGTTCTCTTGTAACCGGATTATATTGATAAGGCGAAATGAAGACGGGAGCAATATGCGCAAACCTCATCACATAGGGCTTTTCAATCCTCACAACATTCGATGGGTAATAAGAATTTAGCCCATATATAGTTTTATCAAATTTCAATTCTGCAGGCTCGTCACCATTAATTTCTTTTTGCTGGTATGGAATAAGCTGTTTAATTTGCGATTTCGATGAGTTAACGGAAATAATCTGAAAAGTTGGAATAGCGCCCGCCGGAACGCCTACGCTAAAATAAAACCCAGGCATTTGCGGCTCACCATTTTTTTGAAGAGAAACCCCATTCCATTTTATTATACTAAAAGCGCTTCCTTTAATAAGAGTGTCTTTTATATGATACGAACCGGTAAAATCTATTGCAATTGTTATATGATCTCCGTTCGATTCTATTATTTTCGTTTTCTGAGAAAATAATATTGCCGGAACAATTACAAAAATCAAGAAAAAGAATTTGATAAGACGCATTAATTTCCTTATTATGAAAAAATAACGTAACAGCTCTCAAAACCCTTAAATAAGCTATTTCTGATAAGAAAATATGAATTGAAAACAATACCATCAAGTGAAAAAAGAATATCCGCAAGGATTATTGCGGAATTCTGACTTTTCCGTTTTTTTCATCTTTTAAAAATAATTCGGAATTATCTTCTTTCATATAAAAAAACAATAATATTGTGAAATTAATCCAGAACAGAATATCGGTTGTTATCCACCCATAGGTTAAAACCCCCGCTCCCTCAAACATTTGCCGCACCCAAATTCCTATGCCAACGCCAACACATGCAATTACAAAATATTTACGGTCATTGTTGTATTTGTATTTTATTAAAGTATTAATGGAAATTCGAATGTGCATTACAAATAGCCATAATACCGAGACTAATCCGGGTATTCCCAGCTCGGCAAAGCGGAATAGCAAAAGATTATGCGAATGGCCGCCGGAGTGTATACTTGCCAACATTCGCATTTCAACTTCACCCCAGGAACCTAATTCCAACGGCATATATTTGTATATATAATTACAAAACATTTCGGGCCCAACTCCCCATATTGGATAATCTCTTATAACTTCCAGTGAAATCTTCCACATGTAATCTCTCAGGCTGAATATTTCCCCAAAACGCAGATAGACAGCAAAAATACCTGTCGCTTCGTTTATTATCACACCTAAAAGAGTAATTATTATCATTCCGCTTATTATTTGCTTTCTATATCGCGATTTTAAATACAGGAAGACAAATGCAACCCCTGCTATACCCCCTAATAAAGCCGCTCTGGAATTTGTTAGTATTAACGAAAATGAGATAACCACAATTATTACCAGTAAACAAAATGCTCCAATGTTTTTCTTTTTACTTCTTTCAAAAAGAAATAGGGCTACGGAAATAATCAAAGCTACAAATATTATAAAACCGGCTCCATTCAGGTTGTTAAAATAACCTGAAAATCTGTTAATATCTTTTCCGCTATTTAAGAAAACGGCAAATCCATTTTGAAATAGTTCTACTAAAATACTTATAGATATTATGACAGCCGAAAATATGATGGCCCCATAATAACCCAGCACTGAATTATTATCTTCAAGTAAAACATATAGAGAAAAACACATCAAGAAAAAATACGTCTGTTTAAGCAGAGTTTGTAAGCCTGATATAAAATCAGTTGAAAACCATGCGGAAATCAGGGTTGATATTGTAATAAATATTATGAATTCATATACAACTTTTGGAATTTGAGGAAGCTTTTTATAATTGAACGATGCTTTCTCAAAAGCAAAATAAAACAGAATAATAGTAAATACTGTATTTTGGATCGCTCTTATTGTTGGGTTTAAATCACTGTTTATTGATAAATCGCCTATTAGCATTAAAACCGGATATACTCTATACTTATTTTTCAGAACCGCCAAACATAACACAGCAACAATAAGTATTACAGGAACATACTCTATTGTTGCCGCAAGCAATAAAGCCGCAATTAACGATAAGAGAAATATATTTTTGATATTTAAATACTGATCTATCAAACCGGACTTAAATTTTTAAATTTGAGAAGAATAAAATTAGATACTCTTTAATTATATTACAACAATATAATTAAATAATTCAAGGACTCAATGAACTTTCAAACCACAAATAGACTATTTGAACCGGTTGTGTGAATTAAAAACATGATATATCCGATTCCCCCTTGGAAGAGGGCGCCGCTTGCGGCGGGGAATGTTTTCTTATTATATTTTTAATCGGTTTTTAAAGTCATGGATACTTTGTGCAATTGTACATATTCATCTGTTTTTTCTTAATTAATTCACACAACTGGTTATTAGAGTATTTTAACATTCCTTTTTCAAAGATATAATATTTAACCTCTTTAGTGTTTTATTAATTCTTAATTTTTGATATTTTTAGTATGTTAAATTTAAGAGGTTTTTAATGCCAACTTTAATGGTTAGTATTTCCGGTATCAGGGGTTTGGTAGGAGACGGACTTGATCCTGAAGTTTTAGTAAAATACACATCTGCTTTTGCAGATTTAATTGGCGAAGGAACAGTAGTTGTTGGCAGAGACGCCAGAATTACCGGCGAGATGGTTAAAAACATAGTAATAGGCACATTAACCGCCAAAGGATTAAATGTCCTTGATATAGGCATTACCCCCACTCCAACAGTTCAATACACTGTAAAAACATTAAAAGCTGCCGGCGGCATCGCTATTTCCGCAAGCCACAACCCAAATGAATGGAACGCTCTTAAATTTATGAATAATACCGGCCAGTTCCTTTCTCCGGAACAATACAAACAAATGATTGCATTGCTCCAAAAAGATGAGAGTAAATTTGTTGATTGGCAAAAGGTAGGCCAGGCAAAGGAATATCCGCAGGGGCTTAAAAAGCACATGCAGGATGTTTTAAGTTTAAAATATATTGATCTTAAAGCTATTAGGAAAAGAAAATTCAAAGTTGTTGCCGATTGCGTTAACGGAGCCGGCGCTTATATTATTCCCGAACTGCTTGCTGAACTTGGTTGCGAAGTGATACAAACCGGCTGCGAAAAGACCGGAATTTTTCCTCGTTTGCCTGAACCTTTGCCCGAAAACTTAACCGCTACCATGAAGTTAGTAAAAGAATCGGACGTGGATTTGGGAATCGTTGTTGATCCTGACGTAGACAGACTTGTTTTGATTACCGAAAAAGGCGAACCGTTTGGAGAAGAAAATACAATTGCCCAGGCAGTTCAATTTGTTCTCTCAAAAGAAAAAGGAAGCGTGTGCGTTAACCTTTCAACAACGCGCGCCGTTGATGATATTGCAAAAACAAATGGCTGCGAGTCTTTCCGTTCACCTGTTGGCGAAGCCAACGTTGTTAAAAAAATGAAAGAAACAGGCGCTATTATTGGCGGCGAAGGCAGCGGAGGCGTAATTCTTCCGGCTTTACACTACGGACGTGATGCCCTTGTTGGAATTGCATTGACCTTACAACATTTGCTTGAGTTCGGAGGAACCATCACCGAACTGAAAAACTCCATACCCAAATATTTTATTGCTAAAAAGAAAGCGGCTCTGCAAGGCGTCCAGCCAGATGATATTCTGAAAAAACTTGCAAAAGAGTTCCAAAACGAAAAAATCAATCAGGAAGACGGACTTAAGATTGATTTTGAAGATCATTGGGTTCATTTCAGAAAATCCAACACAGAACCAATAATACGAATAGTTACCGAAGCAAAAGAGCTAAAAACCGCCGAGGAATTATCAGAAAAGTATTTCGCCAAAATTAAAAGCTATTTTTAACAGTTTCAGCCACTGTTAATGCAACATGCTGCGTTTACGCATATAGCTTAACAGCGCTTTATCCAAAGGCTGCGATGTTTCTATTAAATTATATTCAATTCCGGTAGATAGGCAGTCGTTTTTAATTTTGTTTGTAAACTGCAACATGGCCTCTTTGTAAGCTTTTTGTATCTGGTATGGCTGAGTTGTCAACTCATCCCCCATTTCAATATCCTTAAATATGGCATCCTTGCCGAAAGCGAATGAAATTTCCATAGGATCGAGTATCTGAAACACTATTACTTCATTTTTTTTATACCTGAAATGTTTAAGTGAAGTAAGTATGGAATCAATATCGTCAAACAAATCGGAGACGATTATAACCAGCCCCCGTCTTTTAATTTTTTCCGCAATTTCGTGAAGGCAATTCGCGGTATTTGTTACCAGAGCCGCTTTTACTTCTGTCAGGTTTTTAAGTATTTCTATTAGATAGCTCTTGCTTGCTTTGGGAGGGAAAAGCTTGTCAATTTTATCGCTGTATAAGGCCATACCAACCGCATCCTGCTGTTTTATCATAAGGTAAGCAAGGCTGGCTACAAGAGTAGATGCATACTCAAGCTTTGAAGGGTGCCCGCCGGATGAGTACGTCATGGATTTTGAAGTATCCAGCAGAATATAACTTTTTAAATTAGTTTCTTCCTCAAACTGTTTTATATAAAATTTCTCTGTTTTTCCGTAAGCTTTCCAATCGAGGTTTTTAAAATCATCCCCCTGCATATAAGGCCTATGTTCCGAAAACTCAACGCTAAAACCATGATAAGGACTTTTATGCAACCCTACCATGAACCCTTCAACAACAAGCCGCGCTTTCAGCTCAAGCGAGTTAAGCTTTGATATTACCGAAGGGTCAAGATACTTTTTATAATCTATTTTTGAATCTGGCATTTAGTTTTCATCACTCAGTTTGCTGTCTAATATTTCCGCAGGACTAAGTCCCATGTTTTTTATTTCGTCTTTCGCGTTTTGGCTCATAGGATGATTTGGGTATTTATCAAGAAACAACTTATAGTTCTTTGTGGCTTCATCATACTCTTTTAATTCGTTTGCCTGAATAAAAGCTGTCATAAAAAGCGCTACCGGAGCTTCCTCGCTTTTAGGATACTTTTGCCCTATTGCCTTAAAACAGTCTATTGCCTTTTCGGACGCCTCCTGGTTATTCAAAGTTTTATCAACTTTGTATTGGTATAATTTCCCCAGTTCCATCAAGGCTTTGGGAGCCAATTTACTTCCGGGATATTCGTCAACAATAGATTGATAAGCTTTTATCGCTGCCGGAATATTGTTCTGTTTCCAGCTCTCTTTTGCAAGGCTTAAATATTCATTATCCGTTTTTTTTGAACAACCGGATATAAGTAACACAACAAAAATCAGAGATATTATTTTTTTCATGACATATTAGTATTTTTTAGGAGTTATAAATGTAGCAAAGTTGGCTTGTTTTATCAATGCAATTTTGAGGCCTTATTACGCCAGTCGGAATTTTATTTAACCAGAACCGCTTACTTAATCAAAGACATTTTTTTTACATCGCAAAAAGACGCGCCATCTTTACCAACTGCATCTATGCGGTAAAAATATACCCCGCTGCTAAGTCTTGAAGCGTCAAGCAAAAATTTATGATTTCCCTTCACCATGTTTTGGTTGATAAGTTCCATAACCTGCTGACCGAGCATGTTATAAATTTTAAGATTCACTTTCGAATCACTCGTAAGCGAGAAAGTGATTGTTGTAGTAGGATTGAACGGATTGGGATAATTTTGCCGCATTGAATATCTGACAGGAGAAGTCGTATTTACAGTAACTTCTTTGGAATAGTTTACACTGCCATCATAATCAACTTGTTTCAATTTGTAAGAATATTCTCCACCTGTTATATCCGCATCTGTAAAGGTATAAGACTGAGCTTTTGCCGTAGTTCCGTTGCCACCGACAAAGCCAATTTCCTTAAAACCAGAATTGCCTGATTTCCTTTCTATTTTGAACCCGGAATTATTCGTTTCAGTCGCTGTATTCCATTTTAATACAACCTTATTGTTAATTAATTCCGCAGTAAAAGATTTTAATTCAACAGGTATGTTTGAGTTGATTGAGCGTCCATTAATCCTAAATGCTAAACCCTGCGGGTAATTTCCATTAAGTCCTTTTACAGAATCCGAAACAGCATTCCAGACTCCGCTAAACTGGATTGCATTTCCGGTAGAATTTGAACCGGTAATTACTATGGGTATGGCCCAGGCCCCTGTTGTAATTGTACCTTCAGTCTGCCAATCCACCCAATACTGACCCGATTGTAAAGTTACTCCGGCTGAAGCCGTATTTGCAAAAACAGGCCGTGTGGTACCGGGCGCAATTTCCGAATATCTGTAAGCCTCTGCCCACACAGAGGAAACGAGTGAGTTTGCGGATGTATCGCCAAAAACAATCTGACTACCCGGAGCATTTGGGAATCCTTTCCAAATCCTGTAATTCAAAGATGTAAAAGTAGAAGCAGCATTATCTGCGCCTGTCTGATAACCATAAAATGTAAACCCGTCAATAACCCAGCTGCATCCGTCAGGAACAGTAAAATCGTCTGCTACGCGAAGCCCCATTGAAGAAGAGTTGTTATAACCGAAAATACTTAACGGATCTTTCAGTACGCTACCGTCATATCCGCCAGGCGCTAAATCGGGAGCATTTATAAAAGCGCCATTATTAAATACCACATCCGTAATTTGAATATTTTTGCTCAGCGTATCGTTAAGAGAATTTTCATCTCCCGCAAGATTAACATGTGTAATAATACTATACGAACCAGCAGGTATTGAATCAACTGCCGGGAAATTTATTTTCACATTATAAAATGGAGCCAAATCAACGTTTTTTGTATTATTATATATTACAGCTTTAGTAGCGGTTGAAACAATTGAAACATTCACAGGTATTGTCTGTGTTTCATAACCTTCATTAGAGACTATAACCGAAGGGATAAACTTACCCGAAGGACTATCGAGACTATTACATATTTTATCAACGCCGGCATCTTTTTCAGGCTTTGTTTCCACATAAACACTATCTACATACGTCCGGTACTGGTTTGTTTCTTTATAATGAAACGCTATGTGAATATTTTGACCGGCAAGGAAACTAACGGGTATTTGGAACAATTGCAAAGAAGATGTTCTTACCGTAGTAATTTTATTATATCCTGAAGGCGGCGTTCCGCCATCTACTGAATACAAAATTTCAAGAGAATCCAGAAACAGCGCCGCAGCCCCTTTGGCCCAAAAGCTGAACAAATCTCCATTATTTACTTCAAATTGTGGGGTAACAAACCAATCATCGTTTGGAGGCGTTGGAACGCCGGCTTCGTACCTAACCGAAGCGGAGGCTTTACCAAAAATAGGCGCAATTGTGTATTGAGTCCATCCCTGAACGGATTGAGGAGATAAATCGTAAATGTTCCATCCGGCCGGAGGAAACTGTGTTCCCTCAAATCCTTCGGACCATTTGATAACTCCACTTGTTTTTTTGTTCCCTTTATTGATGTAAGAAATACCGGGATAAGATACTATTTCCCCATTTTTTTTCTTATTCTCAATTTGGCTTTTTTCAACAGTAAACGAATCATTTATTTGCCCAAAACAAAAAGACGCGCCGCAAAGTAAAAAAATAAAAAGCCCGGTAAAAATTCTCATAAATTCTCCCTGTTCCACCTTTAAAGAAGCAGTTTAGGTCAGCTCCTTATATCATTACTTCGAAAGAATCATTTTTTTTGTATTTACAAACATGGCTCCAGTTACAGCTTTAGCTTCCAGCTTATACATATATAAACCGCTTGATAAGTGAGAAGCGTTAAACTTAACGGAGTGATAACCAGCCGATAAAAATCCGTCAACCAAAGTTGCAACCGGCTGCCCCAATATGCTATAAACTTTCAAAGTAACTTTCGAATCAGCCGCAAGGTTGAATTTTATTGAAGTAGACGGATTAAAGGGGTTTGGATAATTCTGTTCAAGCGCAAAATCAGTAGGAATGCTTGAACCGGTACTTTCGCTACCGGTCAAATTATTATCCAGAGCAAGTAAAGTATTACTTTCTAAAATTTCATAATGCCCCTTTGCGTATAAAAATTCCGAGTTTCCAACAGAAGTACGATTCCCGGCAATAGTCAACGATACACAACCGGTTACTAAAATAATATTTAAAATAGTCAATAATTTTTTCATTAATTCTCCCATTCGCCAATTTATTGTGGAATAAATAATTTATCCCATTAACTATATAATAAAAAATATATTACATATCAAGTTTTATAACAGATATAATTATTTTTTTATTTATAATTTAACAGCCTAAATATCGCTTAGGTTCTGTAAAAAGCGGCAAAATACTTATTTCCCCTGTTTGTTTTATAGCAGAGCCCCTTATATAAAAAGGAACAGGTTGCGTTAAACCTGTTCCTCTAAAAGAATTACCTGCCGGAAAACTACTTGTTAAGAATCATTTTCCTGGTGTTTACAAACGAAGCTCCATTCATAGCTTTTGCTTCAAGTTTGTACATATACATTCCGCTTGTTAATTGAGAAGCGTTAAATGTAACAGCATGAAATCCTGCGGACATATTGCCGTCTACCAAATTAGCAACCGGCTGACCGAGTACATTGTAAACTTTCAAAGATACTTTCGAATCTGCAGCAAGGCTAAAATTAATTACCGTAGAAGGGTTGAACGGATTAGGGTAGTTCTGTTCAAGAGCAAAGTTCGAAGGTGTAACGTTGTTAACATCTACGTTTACAGTGCTGGAATAATCGAAACTGCCATCATAATCAACCTGTTTCAGGCGGTAAGAATATGATCCATTTACAACTGCGTTATCTGAATATGAATATTCATGTTTATTTGTGGAAGTACCCTGGCCCGCAATAAATGCAACCGTTGTAAAAGTACCGTCACTATTCTGCTTCTGAATTTCAAATCCCTTGTTATTTGTTTCTGTAGCAGTAGCCCAGTTCAGAACTATCTTGCCATTAACGTTTTTAGCTGTAAAAGCTGTCAACTCAACAGGAACAGAAGTACCGTTGGAATAGCTTACAAGATCGAGAAAGAAAGCCGCGCCGTTATTAACATTATCGTTAACTTTTTCTCTGAAAGCAATATAAATATCCGAACCGGCAGGAACTACGCTGCCAATACTATAACTCAATTTGGTCCAGCCTAATGAGTCCTGATTCGGAGCAAATCCTTTTACAGCTAAAACTGTTGTGAAAGCAGCGGATGTAGCTGTTGTAGTGGAGATTCTGATTTCAAGCGTATCAGAATATACTTTTGTAAGTTTTCTTAACCAGAAAGAAAGGGTATCGCCAGCCTGAACTCCCGTAATCTTTGGAGTAACAAGCCAGAAATCATTGAATGAATTTACAGTGTCGTAAGTAATATAAGCTAAGGCTGTGTTTGTTCCCGGGACCGGAGGAGCTGTAATAACACCGCCCGTCCAACCTGGAATGTCTCCGCCAATCAATTCTCTTGACCAGCCGCCGCCGCCGCCTTTTGGAAATAATTCAACCCATCCTTGCGGAGGGAAAGTTACACCATCAAAGGATTCGGAAAGTGTGCTGAACGGAGTATTTGCAACAGGACCCGGTTGAACTCTTGCAGCGGTTAAAGGTTCCAAGATTCTCGTGGTTCTTGTTTTTGTTGGAGCATTCGATCCCGCATACATGAATGAGCATACAAGAATCGAGCAGAAAAACATAGTAAACAGTTTTTTCATAAATTCTCCCTATTTAATTTGAAATGGGAAATATTCCCATTTCAGTATACAAAAAAAAGTAAAAACATTCAATAATAACTTATGCATTATTTTTTTAATGTTACCATTTTGCCAATTTTATATTATTTCCTTCTGTAAAAAGTATTTTTTGTTTCATTTTATCCGTTCGTAAAACCACTATGCCTAAATTATTTAAACGGGAGATTACTTCGGGTGAAGGATGCTTAAATTTATTAGTCTCACCCACGCTAATCAGCGCTATTTTGGGAGAAACAGCCTTTAAAAACTCAATTGAAGAACTTGTTTTGCTTCCATGATGAGCTATTTTCAACACATCCGCTTTTAAAAACGATTTGTATTTTTTTGCAAGATAAAGCTCTTCCTTCTTTTCAATATCACCGGTGAACAAGAACGATACATTTCCGTATTTCAGGTATATTACACCGCTGTTATCATTCTTTGAACTATTTGAATTATTTTTTTTATTACCAATAAAGTACAGGCGAGTGTTACCCACAGCAATTCCTGACGTATCGTAATTTGATACCTTAACCCCATTATTTTCTGCAAAATTGCGGAATAATATTTCTTTTGCCGATGTTGAATTATAAGAAGGGAAAAACAGGTTATTTATTTTTCCGTTTTTTATTAACGAGATAAAACCGCCATAATGGTCTGCATCCAGATGCGAGACAAAAGCATAGTCCATTTTTTGAACACCAAGCCTGCTTAACACGGGCCATATTACTTTTTCGCCGTTATCAAAATATTCAGACGCGTCACCGGCATCTACCAAGGCAGTTTGGCCGTTAGGAAATTTTATAAAAAAGCTATCCCCCTGCCCCACATCTATCATCATTACGGTTAACTTGTTATCAGGCAAATAATTCGCGTCATCTATTGATGTAAGGAGCAGAACATCCGCTATAATAAATACGATCAATACCGTTTTTGATTTTAACGAGATGAATTTCTTAAATACCAAAAGGAGAAATATAATAAGTCCGAAAGAAAGAATTAAATCCGAAAGTGAAAAACCGTTTATAAACAGAAAAGAATATTTAAAGTTTCCCATCAAATGAACCAGCCATAATGTCAAACTGCAAAGCACATTGTTTACAACAGCAAAAACAGAGGCTATCCAAATAGAAAAAGGAATAATGAAAAGCGTTGCAAGTCCAACTGAAATTACTATTCCCGAAAGAGGGACTATCAGAATATTGGCTGCCAGGCCAACTATGCTTAATTTACCGAAATAATACAAAGTCAAAGGAAGCGTTCCTATCTGAGCCGCAAGAGAAACCAGAACAAGAAGGATAATATTTCTAATTATGCCGTATTTAATTTTTAAGGCATTGACTGATTTTGTAAAATAACTGCCGAATGTCAGCATTCCGGCCACGGCACAATAAGATAGCTGAAAACCAGGATCAAAAAGCTGGTTGGGGTTAATAAGCAGCAGAATTATTGCCGAAACGCATATAGCGTTAAATCCGTTAACGCTCCTGTTGCTTAAATACCCAAGAATAACAACAAGCGACATTACAACAGCTCTGAAAACGGAAGGAGACGCGCCGGTTAAAAACAGAAACATCAGCAAACCGAGCGAGGTAAATAACGAGCGCATATAAGTATTAAATCTGCCGAATAACAGGACAAATACAATTAAGACATATACTACATGCTGCCCCGAAATAGCCACAACGTGCATCACGCCGCTGTTTATAAAATCGGTGTTTATATCATCCGTAATTTCGGAACGATCTCCTATCAACAATCCTTTTAACAAGGCTGCTGTATTTTTATCATGCAGCAGAGTGATCTTATCGTCAAGGTAACGCCTTATGTTCAGGATAAATTGTTTAAATATATATTTTTCGCCCGAAACAATTTTAATGTCCGAAGTTTCATAAACAGTAAACAATCCGCATACGCCATTATTTTCAAGATACTTTTGGTAATCGAATTCAAACAGATTTCTCCGTTCCCGTCCCCTGGAAATTGTACCAACAAGTTTCACCTTATTGCCGTTTTCAAGAATTTTGTAAAGAGAATCGAGCTTATTTATATCTTTGTCTCTTATGCGGCACAAAAAAGTCAAATCGCATTTTTTAAGAATACCGTCCGTAGATAATGAATCCGCTCTGATACTAAACCTCACTTCATATTCTCTGAATAATTCAAGGTCATCAACAGTACCATATAAACGCGCAGTTTTAATTTTACTTTTTTCAAACGGATAAGAACTGTTCCCAATGTTATAAATAGAAAAATAAAAAGCGCCAATGAGCATTATTATAAGGTAAGCTGTAAGATTTGCCGTCAGGTTGTTTTTAACAAAAAAGAGAAAAATCAATAAAGATACAAACAGGCATATACATGAAAGTAATAGCAATTCCGGCCTAAAATGCGCCACTTTTTGAAGAAAAATACCCGTAATAAACAATACTGCAAATATAATTGCAGGATATTTTTTTACCCCATTATCTCTATTATTGTTTTTTTAATATCGAATAAGCTTTTTACCGAATTAAATAACTTCTCTCCGTACTTTCCGGCCGAAATTGTCAGCGCGGGATTCCGGGTATGGGTCTTTACGGAAAGGTCTTCAAGGTTTCCATGATCCGAGCAAACCAGTAATGTTGTATTTTGATGATCGAGTAATTTCAATACATGGTATAAAAAATTATCTATGGTATAAATCACCGAATCAAATTCATCTTTATGGCGCCAATGCCCAATATGGTCTGTCATAAAATACTCAAGGCATGTAAATTCATTTTCGGCAGTAATTTTAAGCAGCCTTGCCGCTGCTTCTTCGGGAGTTAAAACCGGAAGCGTATACCCAAGCTTGTTATTCCATCTCTCGTTTGTAAGATCGGCGGTTAAAGCTTTGCCTTCTATCAAATCGTCAATAGTACATATTTTGTATCCGTTCGAAAACATACTCAACGAAGTAACGCTTAAACGCGTTTTTCCCGACTCTACATAATCGAAAAATACCTGTGGGTAAGCATTTACAAATTTGAATTTCCTGTTCTGTTCATAAAAATGCCTGAATATGTTCTCTTTTTCAACAATTGGTATTAATGTGGAATAAGGATAAGGCCCAAAATGTTTTCCAATAATTTGAGGCGCATTAACACCGCAGAATATGGAAGTCTGCCCCGTCCCGCTTTGCGGCAGTCCATCTACGCCCATATTCGCATCCGAAGGGAAAAGAAAATTATTATTATTAACCAAAACCTGATTGTCAAGATCCGGTATTCTGCCAAAAATTTGCTTTAATGATTTAAATTCATACTTAAAGAAAGGATTAAACTCATAATCCTCCCTGCCAATTCCAACCCCGTCTATAAATATCATTAAAAAGCTGTGCATATTATTTAGATTCCACTAATAAGGTTACAGGCCCGTCATTCATTATTTTAACCTGCATCATTGCGCCGAAAATACCGGTTTTAATTTTATTTTCGCCCATGTTCTGCTTAAGCCTTGCAATAAACGCCTCGTATAACTTAACAGCCTCTTCAGGCCTTGCGGCAAGCGTAAAGCCCGGGCGGTTTCCTTTTGCGGTTTCGCCATAAAGGGTAAACTGCGAAACAAGAAGAATCTCGCCGTCAACATCTTTTAAGCCAAGATTCATTTTCCCGTTTTCATCTTCAAATATTCTAAGGTTACAGCATTTATCAGCCACAAAAATTAGGTCATCCATCGTATCCCCCTCTTTTATTCCCAATAAAATTACCATACCCTTTTTTATTTCGGCAAAGTAATTTTCTTCCGTAACCGTTACACTGCCTTCTGTAACTCTTTGTATTAAAGCTCTCAATTTTTTTCTCCGGTAACTACTCTTTCAATATTAAGATAATCTTTTACGGTTTTAATATTTTTGTAACCCAAAGCCCGCATAAGTTCGGCGATGTCTTCCGCTTGCCCGGCTCCGGCTTCAAAATACAAATGCCCGCCGCTTTTTAACAATTTCACTCCCTTTTCTGAGATTTTTTTATAAAAAGTATATCCGTCATTAAAATCGGTTAAAGCTATTTCGGGCTCATACTTAACTATTTCCGGCTGAAGCGTTTTATATTCTTCGCTGGATATATAAGGAGGGTTTGAGACTATCAGATCAAACGATTCATCAGGCAAAACGTTTTCTGTCAATATGTCCAGTTCCATAAAATTAATCATCGCTTCAACTTCATTTAACGCGGCGTTTTGTTTAGCTGTTTCAAGAGCCTGCGCCGAAACATCCAAAGCGGTAACGGAACAATTGGCTATGTTTTTTGCAATTGAAACGGCAAGTATCCCGCTCCCGGTTCCAATATCCAGCGCCGTTTTAATGTTGCAAACTTTAGCATCGTTAATTATACTTTCCACAAGTATTTCAGTTTCCTGCCTTGGAATTAGTACGGAAGGATTCACTTTAAAATTCATTCCCCAAAACTCAACATCGCCAAGTATATACTGTAAAGGTTCAAAACTGCCGCGCCTTTTTATATAATCCCTGTATTCTGTTACTTCATCTTCGCGCAGAGGCCGGTCAAACATCAAGTATAACTCAAGCCTTTTACATTTTAAAATTCCGGATAAAAGAAGCTCGGCGTTAAGCCTTGCCGATTCTATCCCCTTTTTATTCAAATATTCGGCCGATAAATTTATTAATTCTAAAACTGTGTGCATTTATTTTCTTTAAGTTTCAAAAATTCATGTTTCCAAATAAGTTGTATTATTATACATTTTGCTGAAATTACTGCCTAATTTAATACATACAACAAATCAAAATAACAATTTTGGATATTTAATTATAATAAAAATTTGAGATTATGAAAGGTTTATTTAGATTTGTAACCTATTAATTGCACATTATGACGCTATGGTAATAGACAGCTTAAAAGTAAAACGAATTTTATGTATAAAACTAAGAGGAATAGGCGATGTAGTTTTGGCGACTGTTGTTCTTAAAAACCTTAAACGACAGTTCCCCGATGCTGAAATTGATTTTCTTACGGAACCTCCTTCTGATTTAATACTTGAAACAAATCCGCTTATTAATAAAATTATTCTCTATAAAAAGAAAGAAAAATTCGGCGGATTAAAAACTATCCGGAGTGTATTTAAAAACCGCTACGACTTAGTTATTGATTTATACTCGAACCCACGAACGGCATTTATTACATTTGCAAGTTTTGCAAAATACCGAGCCGGTTTTCCATACAAAGGCAGAGGTTATGCTTACAATCTGCATGGCTCAACCGACAGGATTACCTACCACTCGGCAGATTTAAATCTCATGCTGCTGGGCGAAAACGGAATACCTGTTATTTGTAAAGAAATAATAGTTGCTTATACAAGACCCGATAAGGAATTTGCGGAAAACTTTTTAAGTTCCCACAATCTCTCTTCGGAGAACGTGGTATGTATTAGTCCAAGCGGCGGCTGGCCCTCAAAAAAATGCGACCCGGTTAAATTTGCTGAAATTGCGGACGCAATTACGGCTGTTTATAATGTTAAAACCCTTATCGTCTGGGGTCCCAAAGATAAACACCAGGCTGAAGAAATTCAGAAACTTATGAAAAGCGACTCAGTAATGGCGCCCCCCACAAAAATACGTCAGATGGGAGCTTTGATGAGCAAATGCAGTTTTGTTGTTTCAAACGATAGCGGCCCAATGCACATAGCGGCGGCGTCTTCTGTGCCTGTTTTGGCTTTACATGGCCCAACCAACCCCCGTTTACAAGGCCCTTACGGTAAAAAGCATGATTGGGTCAGGAATGAAAACCTTGATTGTATTTGCTGCAACCTGCTTGAGTGCCCTAAAAAACATGAATGTTTTTTGGATTTGCCTGTTGCTAATGTGTTAAACAAAGTGGAAATTCTGATTAATAAAAATAAAATTAATATTAAAAAAAGATAAATATGGATTCATTGAGACCAATCCCCTCTTGCAAAAGATTTACCGGCTATAAGCCCTGTTTTCCTGACCACAATTGTCTTGAAGATGAGTGTAAAGACAAAATACCAATGGGGGTTAAAATTCTCATTATTAATCTTGATGCCATGGGAGACGTTTTAATGACAACGGCTCAACTGCCGGCAATTAAAAGGAAATTTCCGGAATCCACAATTTACTGGATCACATTAAAGAATGCAGAGGCTCTGTTGCAAAACAACCCCTTTATAGACAAAGTGTTCAGATACGATTTTGAATCGGTTTCCATTCTTCAGCAAATTGAATTAGATTATGTATACAATGTGGATAAATCTCTTACAGCCTGCTCGCTTACAAACTCGCTTAATGCCAAAAACAAACTTGGCTTTGGGCTGAATAAAGACGCTAAAATCTATCCCCTTAACAAAGGCGCGTATTATAATTACGAGCTTGGCATGGATAACCACCTTAAGTTCAGAGTTAACCAGAGAACGGGACAGGATTACCTTGCCGAAACGCTTGAACTTGATTATAAACGCGATGAATATACATTTAACTTTACTGACGAAGAATTGAAATTCACAGAAGAATATAAAAAGGAAGTAGGGATTTCACCAGACGATTTTGTTGTCGCTTTTAATACCGGTTGCTCAAATTTATATCCGAATAAAAAAATGACGGTTGAACAGCACAAAACCATAATCAGCAATCTGCTTTCTTATGGTAAATTTAAAATTATATTGCTCGGCGGCCCTGAGGATATTGAACGAAACCGTTTAATCTATGAAGGTTTCGAAGGAAAAATCATAAACACCCCCGCCGATAAAGGCTTAAGGAAAGGAGCCTGTTTCGAAAACCTTGCCGATATAGTAATTACCGGCGATTCCTTTGGGATGCACCTTGCCATTGCCTTAAAAAAATACGTAATTGCATGGTTTGGTTTAAGCTGCTGGACTGAAATTGACCTATACGACAGGGGTATTAAGTTGTACCCCGATGGCCTTGAGTGTTCTCCGTGCTGGCAGAAACAATGCCCATTGAACCTTGAGTGTATTAAAATGATTGACTTAAACAAAATTGTAAATAAAGTAGTAGATTATTACAACTCAAAATAAATAGCAGATGAGCATTTTATCACCGGGATTGAATGTTTTTTCCTATGCGGCAAAAGTTAAGCGCCCTTTAATTCTTGACGGCGCTATTGGAGACATGTTGCGCAATAAAAACATCCCGGATCAGTATTTATGGATGAGTTACCTGAACCTCAAAGCTCCGGAAACGGTATTCAAACTTCACAAAAGATATGTCAAAGCCGGCGCAGATATTATTACGACAAATACTTTTCGTTCAAATCCGGCCTCCTTTTATAACCTGAAAGATGATTTTGTAAAATTTGCAAAAGCTGGTGTTGAGTTGGCTCTTGAAGCTGCGAAAGGGAAAAACATTTTAGTGGCGGCGTCAAATGCGCCGGCGGAAGATTGCTATAAGGTTAAGAGAGAGCTTTCCTATAAAGAGCTTGTAAGCAATCACCATAAACATATTGGTTTACTTATGGATAGCGGCGCCGACCTGATACTTAATGAAACACAAAGCCATCTGGACGAAATTATAATCATCTGCGAGTTTTGCGGTAAAAAAAACATTCCTTTTATTCTCAGTCTTTTTTTTGATGAGAACCTGAAGCTCCTTTCAGGCGAAAAGGTTACTTATGCTATTGAAATAATAAAGGATTACGCCCCCCTTGCAATTGGTTTTAACTGTATAAAACCTTCCGTTTTTGAAAAACTCCCTCATAAAGTTTTCAAAGCTTGTAGCTGGGGCATGTATATGAACTGCGGAACGGGTTCTTATTCAGACGAAAAAATTAGAAGCTGCCTTAGCCCCATGGAATATCTTGAGCATATAAAAAAATATACTCCACTCTCCCCTTCTTTTATCGGGGGGTGTTGCGGCTCGACACCGAATCATATCAAATTAATTAAAGAGTATTTTTATGAATAGTATAGAAATTAATTGCCTTTGCAAAATTAACTTTGGGTTGAATATTATTGAAAAACGGGGTGACGGATTTCATAATATAGAAACTGTTTTTTATCCCATTGATCTTTGCGATAAACTTATACTTTCAAAATCCTCGCATAAAAGCTTCTCCACAAACAGTAATCTGCTGAACGGCGAACAGAACAATATAATATTACAGGCAATGGATTTACTTCAAAAAAAGACCGGAGAGATATTTGAAGTTGAAATTTCTTTACAGAAAAAAATACCCATCGGAGCCGGAATGGGAGGCGGAAGTTCGGATGCAGCCGCGACCTTACTTTCGTTAAACGAACTATATGAGCTCAAACTTTCCACTGAAAACCTAAGGGAGATAGCTCTCAGTCTTGGTTCGGATGTACCGTTTTTTCTTAAACCTTATCCTCACTTTGCCGAATCGCGTGGCGAAAAACTTACTCTAATTAACTTTAATCTGCCTTATCCTATTCTGATAATTAACCCCGGAATACATATCTCAACAAAATGGGCATATCAGGATATTATTCCCCTTAAGCCGGTTTTTGATTTGCGCACTCTGAATAATTTTGATATGCGAAATATTGCAGATTTAAAAGACAAAGTAACCAACAGTTTTGAAGAAAAATGTTTTGAAAGATACCCTGTATTGAGCGGAATAAAGGAAGATTTGTACAAATCAGGAGCTTTGTTTGCACTTATGACAGGCAGCGGATCGACTTTATTTGGCATTTTCCAGGATTGTAAAGCAGCTCAAAAAGCCGAAGAAAGATATAAAAACAATTACTTTACATTTATTAACATGCCCGATTAAGCAGGACATTGTAAACAAGAGGCTGCACTTTTTAAGCAACCTCTTGTTTCTTAATTTCTATTCTACAGCAGCTTCTGTAATTTCAAATACGTTTTTATCGGCATTTACTTTAACATCAACGCCAAAAGGTATTGTAATTTTCTCTTTTATGTGCCCATGCTGAAAATTGGAGACAACGGGAATTTTAAGAGAACCGAAATAGGTTTGTATCACTTCATCCAAAGACAATGTTGGTTCATCATCCGTAACTTCGCATTCGGTAAAATTACCAAGCAGTACGCCGCTGGCTTTTTTAAAAACATCCGCAAGCCTTAACTGGTTAAACATTCTGTCAAGTCTGTAAGGCACTTCGCCAACATCTTCAAGAACAAGCACAGATTCATCAAAAGAAGGCAATAATTTGGAGCCGAGCATACAGGTTAAAAGCGCCAGATTTCCGCCTAAAATCTTCCCTTTCATTTTCCCCTTGGTAATAATTTCCATCTTTGAGTTTTCCGGTAAATTAATTACGCCCGGTTTTTTATGAGAAGTAAGTACGCGCCAGAAAATCTCTTCGGAATACTGACTTATATCGTTCCATAAATCAACAGCAAGCATTGGGCCGGCAAAAGTAACAAGTCCTGTTTTTTTATAAACAGCCATCTGTATTGCGGTAATATCGCTATAACCGACGAATATTTTGGGATGCCTGGCAATTAATTTATAATCAATTTTATCAACTATTCTCGGAGTTCCGTAACCTCCCCTAAGACAAATAATAGCTTTAACCTCTTTGTTTTTAAACATTGAGTGAAGATCTTCCACACGTTCTTCATCAGAACCGGCAAGATAGCCGTATTTTTTATCAACATTTTTGCCGACAATAACGTTGTAACCTAATTTCTCAAGATAACTGACGCCCTTTTCAATGCGCGTAGCGTCAGCCACTGCGGAAGCCGGTGAAATAATGCCAATCAAATCGCCGGAACGCAGTCTTGCAGGTTTTATCGTTTTCATTTTATTCCTCTATTAATAGCTTTTAAATAATTTGAGTAATTCTGTTAATAAGTTAATTATTTTTAAATTATAAATTCAATAAAAAACAGCTTATTATAAATTCCGAAACAATATTTAATTTAATATTTTTTTATTCCTTATATGTTAATAAAAAATTAAATCTCCAGACCTACTATTATATTAATAATGTTTATGTTATTTTGCCTGCGAAAAAATCGCAAGGAGTATCATTTTGAGACATAAGTGCGCTTAAATCTCAAAAAAAGACTTTTCACTTTAAACATTAACGCTAAACTATTAGTATATAAAACGTTATTAACGTGGCACACATATTGAGATGTTATATGCAGAAAATAAATATCAGGATAAGAAATGGAATTAATACCTATTATCAAATACGCTCTCTCAATGATATCTGCAATAGCATTTGTTGTTGTTGTTGTTTCTTACATAATTTACAAAGTCAGAAATGGAGACAAAAAACCCGGCATGGATACGGAAAAACAGGTAATTAATACATTTGAGCATTCAAGCGTTCCTTCTTTTCCTCAAAATGTTGCTTTACCGCAAGCGCAGCCAGCTTATAACGCGCCTGCAGCATACGCGCATCAGAGAAATTTTAACCATAACCATGTTACAGTAAAGAAACAGGCTCCAAGATTCATGGTATTAAATACTCCTGCAAAAGAAGAACAATCCGCTCCATTATACATGCAGACGTCTCAAAACGAGATACGCAGAGAAAAAAGCGTTTATAACACGCAGAGCAATTTTAATATTTATAATAATTATTCCGCCAACTATTCAGAGCCATTACAGAAATTCGGAATATAAGAGTTTACATTGACTACATAGCTGACCCCTATGTCTGAAAACCCGGATCGATCCCAAACTGATTCGGGTTTTACTTTTTTAAATAAACATATTTATCTAAACCTGTTTAGGGTGTAAATTAATTACCCTACAAATTGAGAAGCTGGTCGGCGCCCGGCTTCTACGCCATAAAACCAATCCCATATTTACGCCGCGGTATAAATGTAATTTATAAAAAGTATCCCCCTAAAAAACGTAGAAGCGGGTCGGTGACCCGCTTCACAACAAGATATAATACTTCCCCGCTATTCATTATCATAAAGCGAACCATAAACTTAGTTTAATATTACATTATTGATTGTGGAAGGTCAACTGAGGGTAATTATCACAAAGATAAAAGCAGGATAGCTTTCTATTACGGAAAATGTTCTGTTATCAGACAGCTCCGAAGGAGCTTAATTTTTAATACAAAAACATCATAAAAAAGGGCTGCCTTTTTCAAGGCAACCCTTTATAAAACGATTTTTATTTCATTAAGGTCAGTTTTTTAACTGAAGAGAAATTGCCAGCGTTTAACTGGTAGAAATAAACGCCGCTTGCCATATTTGCGGCATTTAATACAACCTGATAATTGCCCGCCTGTTTTGTTTCGTTAACAAGCGTGGAAACTACTTTTCCCAAAATATCATAAACCTTAATTGTTACTTTTGAAGTAACAGGAACCGAATAATTTATTGTTGTAGTCGGGTTAAAAGGATTAGGATAGTTTTGACTTAAAGAATAAGAAGAAGGAGCTACAGTATTAACTTCAACGGCATTTGAGTAAACGCTTGTACCGTCAAAATCGACCTGTTTTAACCTATATGAATAATTACCAGCTTCAGCAACTTTATCACTAAAGCTATAATTTGAAATTACAGTTGAGTTGCCCTTGCCATTAACAAAGCCAATTTTTGTCCATGAACTTTGGTTAGAAGCTTTTCTTTCAATTGCAAAACCCGAGTTGTTTGTTTCGGTAGCGGTTTTCCAATTCAGGTTTACAACGCCGGCAGCATAAGAAGCTGTAAAAGAAGTCAATTCAACCGGAACCACGGTCGGATCGCTAAAACCTCTTACAATAGCTCCGCCATCGTTTGTCAACCAGAGATAACCATTCTGGATACTGAAATCGTAAATTGTAGATGAGCTTAAGAATGTACTTACTTTTGTCCAGGTATTTCCGCCATCTGTAGTGTAATAAATAGATCCGGCAGAGCCGCCCAGCCAGCCAATGTTTTTATCCTGGAAACGAACAGCGTAAAAAGAAACAGTAGTACCAAGCGAAATTGTATTCCATGTAGTTCCGCCATCTGTAGTTTTTAAAAGCGTACCGCTGCTGCCTGCTATAAATCCGGTATTGTTATCTATAAAGCTAACTGTGTAAAGCGTATTTGAACCAGTGCTTAAAGCCGTCCATGTAGCGCCGCCGTCTGTGGTCTTATAAGTTTTACCGCTAACGCCAACAGCAACTACATTATTAGCGTCGAACAAGTGCATTTGATAAATTACTGAAGTTCCGAAAGGACTTACAAGAGCCGTCCATGTAGAACCGCCGTCTGTGGTTTTATATAAAATACCGCTTGTACCGCTTGCATAACCTACGTTTGCGTTTGCAAATTTAATATCGTACCAGGTTGCTGAAGCAGAAACGCCGCTTGCTGTTTCATTGGTAAATGTAGCGCCGCCGTCCGTGGTTTTATATAGCCCGGAAGGACCGCCCGCGCCAATCCAGCCATTCTTTTCATCGAGCCAGAATTGAGCGTTAACTCTTATTTTAGGATTGAATGATAGTTTTGCCCAGTTGGCGCCGCCATTTGTAGTTTTAAGAATTTCGCCAAGACTATCTGAAGAAATTGCGGAACCGCCGACAGCATAGCCCGTATTGGAGTTGAGGAATTGAATCCTCTTCATCAACTGAACAGTTATGGAATTGGAAAGCATACTCCATGTAGCGCCCCAATCGGTTGAAGTGCTGATAACGCCGCCGTTTCCAACTGTAATAAGGCGTTTTGTTGTCGGATTCATGCCAAGGGCATATAAACTTGTATTATATGGGTTCTGTGTTTTTGTCCATGTTCCGCCGGCATCTGTTGTAACATAAACTTCGCCTCTTGAACCGCAAACAGCTCCTTTTGAAGCATCGGCGAATTTAAATTCGTATAAAGTACCGGAACCGTAATCTTGTGTAAGATTCCATGTAGCGCCGCCATCTGTGGTTTTATAGATACAATATGCGTTATCAGAAACATAGCCTGTATTTGCATCTGTAAAGCAGATACCATATACGGGACTTGTTCCGGGGTATGATGTAACCTTGCTCCATGTATTGCCGTAATCGGTTGTTTTGCAAAGGTAACCCTGTGTAGAGTTGCTGGCGCCAACATAACCCGTAGAAGGGCTGACAAAATGAACTTTATATAAAGCCGCGGTTGTGCCTAAAGTTTTATATGCCCATGTTTCGCCGCCATCTGTGGTTTTTAATACTGTGGAACCTGTGCCTACAATGTAACCGGTATCGGGAGTAACAAAATCAACATACCATAAATTTGAAGTTGTGTTCGATTGTTTTTGAACCCATGTTTTGCCTGCATCGGTTGTCTTCATAATCAAACCGCTGTATCCGCAAAGAATACCAACATTGGAGCTGACAAATTCAGCTTCGTAAATATCGTGGTATCCGGAATCGACAACTGATAAATTCCAGTTTGTACCATTATCTGTCGATTTAAGCATTGTACCGCCATTTCCGAAAATAAATAATGTTCCATCAGAATTATATATTACCGATCTTAAATCGTTGGCAGTTGGCTTTGAATTCTGAAATTGCCAGTTAGACACCTGACTAAAAGCGTTAAAACTGACAATTACGCAGAATATAAAAGTAAGAAATTTAGACATACATTCTCTCCGTAATAATTAATAAATTATAGAAATAAGTGCTTAATATAATAAGTAAAACTGCAATTTTAAAGAAATTACGCTAATTACACTGTTAATAATACATTATCAATGCATATTTATTCAATAAAGCTATCGTAGATTATGGCTTCCTGCACTTTATCGTAAAGCATCACTCTTTTAAGAAATACCGGAAGCCCTAATTGGTAAAGACTGATTTTTGAACTACCCCCTTCCCCTTCCTGAATTATTTCTTTCTTTAAAATTATGTCTTTTAATTCATCTATCTTAACGCCCAGGACAACCTGATAGTCGTTAGCGTTGTTTATTTCTGTTTTTGAAGAATTTGTTCCTGCGTGAATCCTGAATACCCCGTTTAAAAGCAGATTTTTATATTCCCGCGAGTCATTAAGCAGATCAACAAACAAGACAAACTCGTTTATTTCCTTCTTCTTTTTGCTTTTATCAACTTGTTTTTCTTTCGCGTTTATTTCTTCGCTAAAAAATTCCCTGTTAATAAATACCGGATAAGTAACGTCCTTTTTATACAAAGAACTTAAGGCATTGTATTCCTCAGGATTACCGCCCGAGTATTCGTTGGCGGTTTCGGCGTATTTTGAAACAGTATTATGCTCAAGTACAAAATACAGTATTTTATTTTTAGTATAGTTTTTTGAAGCTGAGTTTTTAAACGTATTTACAATTTCATCCGGCAGTTTTACAGATTTTTCGTTTTTAATGGCATAATCCATATAAAACTCAAATGAGTTTTCAATTTTTATTGGAGGCTTTTTGCTGACATTCTTTCCCGGAAGTTCAAAAAAGTGAAATATTTCACTATCTTTCAACCTGTACGTCTGAAAACTTTGAGGCATTATTCCAACAGAAGCTTCAACTATAATAAATAACAAAAATATAGAGAATTTCTTAAACATAGTCCGCTAAAATATCAACTTTAATACAACATAGTTTTCTTCGGAATAAGTATTTATATAGTAAGTTACCGAAACCGGGAGCGAAACCTCATTGGAAAATTTATAACTTTTACTTACCGAAATGCCCAAATTACTTAAAGCCCATTTCTTTGCATAATACCAGCCGGAGGGGCCTTTGGTTCCGCCAGCAAATACTTCAACACCGTACCGCCCGGTTTTAAAAATATAACTGGCTTCAAAATAATTAGAATTGTCTTTGTCGTTGTATATATTTACGGAAGCGAATGCCTTAAAAGGTAAAAACCGTCCTCCGTTCCATGCGGCATTCAGCTCCAATGTATGTGCGCCGGAACCCGAATTGTTAATAGTTAAAAACTTTATTTCTTTATATGGAAAATAGTAATCGGTAATACCGGGAGTAAACTCTCCAAATGGAGTGCCGAGCGCATAATGCAATCCCAAATCAATTCTGTTAAAATCCACAAACTCGTTTTTTTCTTTAATTTTTGAAGCTAACGCATATACCCCTTTAACGCTTAACATGAATTTCTCAAAACCGATATTAAATTGAGGTTCAATAACCGGAGATTTTGCAAGGTCTGTTCCCCTCCAGAAAAACCGGGTCTCAAATCCAGCTCCAACTTCCGCTCTTAACGAAAAAGGAAATACTCCATTTGAATCCGTCTTACTGGCAACTGCCGGCTTATTATTCTCTTTTAATTGAGACGCTTTATCCCGGTAATTAGCCAAATCGTTTGAAGCCTGTTTCGGAAGAACACTGCCATTACCGGGTGTTACATTAACAGCCCAATAGCTGTATTTTTCGTAATAATCTCCTTTGCTATCCAGCCCTTTTACAGAAGCAACAAGGTAATACCTGTTTTTTAAATTCAATAAGCAGGTTATATTTGCCTTGTAATTATTGTAGTTTTCGGTAAAAAGCATTCTTAGTTCTGTTTCTCCAACGTCAAAGGGAAATTTTATATATTTCCCTTCTTCAAAACTCGCCCCGCCCAAATAACCGCTAAAATGCAACGCGCTTTGGCCGAGTTCATTTTTATGAGTAAAAACGCCGACTTCGTAAGAAACGTTACTAAGATATGCGGACCAGCCTTTTATCAAATCAACAATTACAAAAGCGGAGTCCTCCGCAACTTTAAGAGAATCCACAAATTGGATAGTATGCCCGCCCTTAAATGTAAGTTCTTTTGTTTGACCGGATGTTTTACCTGCAACAAACAATAAATTCAAAATAACAAATAGTAAGAGTTTCTTCATATAATTTATGTTGAAAATATTAAATGCTCCCCGGTAATTTTAATAACAACCACAGAGGACTAAATACTGAAATTAATAGGTTCTTTGTTTAATACGGCATTGCCAACGCGTATTTCGCTTTTATTATATAAAATAGAATATGGTTCAACGCTGGTAGTCAGCCAAACATTACCTCCAATTACGCTATCGTGCCCTACAACCGTCTTTCCGCCAAGAATTGTAGCTCCCGAATAAATAATCGTATTGTCTTCAATTGTAGGATGTCTTTTTAAATCCGCAAGCGATTTGTTTACGCTTAAAGCGCCAAGAGTAACCCCCTGATACAATTTTACGTTATTTCCAATTACAGTGGTCTCGCCTATTACTATTCCCGTACCATGGTCTATACAAAAAGACTTGCCAATGCTTGCGCCCGGGTGTATATCAATACCTGTTGAGCTATGCGCATATTCAGTCAATACGCGTGGAAAATATGGAACCTCCAGATTATGAAACTCATGCGCTATTCTGAAAATGGCAATTGCGAGAAAACCGGGATAGGTAAGAATAACCTCATCAACGTTTTTTGCCGCCGGGTCTCCCTGATAAATAGCTTCGGCATCCGATATAAGATTGGCATGTATTTCGGGAATGCTGTCAAAAAATGCCTGAGCAATTTCTTTTGCGTTTTTCTTTAATAAATTCTGAAAAGGTTTTAGTATATGACACAAATCAAATTCAAGCTGCTCAAGCTCGTCTGAAATATCCTGCGGGGATGAATAATTTTTAACTGAAAAGTGAGGAAATAAAAGGCGAAGAATTTCTTCGGCAAGTTTTCTTACTTCCTTTTTATCAGGCAGACTACAGCAAGGACGCATCCTTAATTTATACAACTTCTGAGCAAAACTTTCGTCAGTCAACTCAAAACTCCCTATTAATAAAACTAACCCTAAAAGAAATACAAAAATAAACCAAATTCATAAAAAATGAAACATAAATCAAAAGAGGCTGCCCTTTTGAGACAGCCTCTTCTTGAGAAAATAATATTTTCTTGTTTAGAAAGAATATCTTACTCCAAGCTGCATCTGCCACCTGGAATAAAGCGCGTCATTCTGGTAGGGACCATTCTGGTATAACTTATCGTTAAAAGATACTTTCGGTTTGCCGGTTGTTGCATCATATCCGTTAAACGTAAGCAGCGAAGCTGTCTGGTTAGCAACGGTTTTTACCCATCCGGCTTCTCTGTCAAGCAGGTTCTGAAGGTTAAGAATATCCAGGTTAATTTCGAATGTGTGCCCTTTAATTACAGGAATCACCTGAGAAATATGAAGGTCTATTTGGTTGACCCATGGTTCTCTTGCGCCGTTTCTTTCGGCAATTTGGCCTCTGTGGTCTTTCAGGTAGTCATCATTTTTAATATATCTGTCCAAAGCGTCCCAATTATTGGAGGACAGAATAATATCCGAAGCATTTTTAGGAATAAATATAAGGTCGTTTCCAGTTTGTCCGTCTCCGTTAGCATCGCCGGTACCGCCGTAAATGTATGAGAAAGGACGGCCCGATTGCCCGTTATAGAACAATGAAACCGTTGTCTTATAATCGTTGAGGTACTCAAAAGTATATGATACGGCAAACATAATCCTGTGTCTTATTTCAAAGTTTGAAGTTGTCAGATCCGGACTGTTCGGATCGCCTTGTACAGGGTTGTATTTATACTGCGAATAAGCCTGACTTGAAGTCGTGCTGTTTTTATCTTTTGCTCTTCCGTAAGTATAGGCAACATCTGCGGACCAATTATCAACTATCTGTCTCTGTAAAGAGGCGGATAAGTTATACTGATAACCATCGCTTGTGTTTTTTAGGTAAATTACATTTGTGAAATTGCTGCTAACCTTACCCTGTACGCCTGTTGCAGAGGCGTAGTAAGGACGTCCGTCTATCTGTGTTTTTGTCTGCGTGCCAAGGTTAATATCCTGGTACATGGCATCGTTAAGCGTTTTGGAATAAACGGCTTCCAACGTACCTATAAAGCCCATAGGCAGCTGCTTGTCAAAAGCTATGTTCATTCTCATCAACTGTGGCATTTTGAAATCGGGATCAGTTAAATCAACTTCCGAAGTTTTAACAGGCGAAAGCCCTGCCGGAGGATTAGTCATTCCGGGTTTTGGCTGGTTATATGGATCGGAGTAGAATGACATATTATAAACGCTTAACCTAAGGAAATCAACGCCGGTATTTCCATACTGGTTCGAAATCCATACAAACGGAACCCGGCCGGTGAAAATACCGACACCGCCTCTAACCTGCAGGTCTCTGTTCCCAATAGGATCGTAATTAAAGCCTATTCTTGGAGAAAAGAGAGGACGGCTTTTAGGAAGCTTGTCTGTATTCAGGCCAAAGTATTTAACAATTGTATCGTTGGCAGCCGGTGTGGTAAAATATGTAGGTATATCCATTCTGATACCAGCTGTAATTTTTAACCCTTTTATGCCGGACCATTCATCCTGCGCATAAACTCCAAACTGAGCTGCGCTCCATTTTGCAGAAAGGTTTGGGTCTTTACCGGGAGCGGCGTAGCTATAAGTATATTGATATGCCTTTCCGGCGGCAAAATCCGCAATACTGTTAAATGTATAGTTGCCGTAATAATCTCTTATATATAAATTATCAAAAGAGAAAAATTCGTTATGCGTACCAAACGTAAACGAGTGATCTCCAAGGAAATAACTGAAGTTATCTGTTATTTCGAATATATTCTGGTCAAGTTTGTTCTTTATGGAAAACTCTTCGGTACCGAGCTTTGCTGTTTCACTTTTATTATCGAAATAAATGGAAATTGATGGGAAAGGACTTCCGTTGGTTTCGCGTTTATCTCTTATTGCTGTAAAACCCAAAGTAAGTTCGTTTGACATATTGCTGCCAAATACTGAACTTAACTGCAAAACGCTTGAGTTTGTTGTGGAATTAAAAACATAATCTCTATCCGAGAACAATAAAACAGAAGAAGTACGGGGAATATTATCATCCTTGGCGTCTACAAAATTATGCCTGAAAGTAAGTTTATTGTTTTCATCTATGTTGTAATCTAACCTGACAAAAAGCTTTGTGCTTGGTCTGCTTTGGTCAAAAGCATCGTAGTTTCCCGCATTATAACCGTATTTCTGTTGAGCTATGTTCTTTATAAGCTGCATACTATCGGCATACGATTTGTTTTTCTGCGTAATGGCAATGTTTTCCAAAGGGGCTGTTCTTTTTGTCAATTCGCCGTTGACAAAAAAGAATAGTTTATCCTGCATAATAGGGCCGCCAAAGCGGAAACCTGTCTGGTATTCCTTAAATTGCGAGTATTTTGAATGATTTGTATCAGGACTATAACCAACAAAATTCTGATTTCTGCCATAAGCATATATGGAACCGGAATACTTGTTTGTGCCGCCTCTTGTAATTGCATTTATACCGCCGCCGGTAAAACCGCCCTGCCGGACATCATAGGGCGCAATTACAACCTGAAACTGATCAATAGCGTCAAGACTTATTGGATTGGTATTTGCCTGACCGCCGGGCATTCCGCTTGCGCCAAGCCCGAAAAGATCGTTGTAGTTTGTACCATCAAGCTGAATATTATTGAATCTGTTGTTCCTTCCGGCCGCGCTGTTGGCGTTGTTATTACTTCCGGAAAACTGCGGAGTAAATTTTGAAAAATCCTGAAAACTTCTTGCTACGGTAGGGAACGTCTCTATTTGCTGTTTTGATACATTCGTTTGGGCGCCCGTTCTGCTGGCGCTCATAACAGCGTTTCTATCCCCTGTAATTGTAACCTGATTTAATTGAGCTGTATTTTCCAATAACACAAAATCTATCTTGAAGTTTTGTCCTATTTCAAAATATAAATTCGATTTTGTCTGAGATGCATAACCGACATAAGATATCTGAACTGTGTAAGGCCCGCCTACCCTGAGGTTTTGTATATTATATAACCCGTCTGCTCTTGTTGTATTTCCATATTTAGTGCCGGTAGGTTCGTGTTTAACTTGTATGGTCGCGCCTTGCAGCGGTTTTCCATCTTTGTCTGTAACCTTTCCGTTAATAGCCGCTGTTGTAATTGCCTGTGAATATGTGGAAGTGGACAATGTAAGAAAAACAGAAACAAAAAGGATGGAAATGATGAAAGTATAACAATACTTCATATGACTCTCCTCATATAATGCATAATTTTATTTAATAATTAAGTTGTTTGCGTCAACAACCCTATCACAAATTATTGACTTGTTAAATTTGTGCTTTATTTTCTTTTTAATCAAGTTATACCATTAATTAATAACAGATTTAACACTTTTTTAATATCTGTCTCCTTTTCTGCCGCTTCAACAAATGTTAAAGTTTTTGATACTTTTTAATCTCTTTTTTTATGTTTTTTCTTTTATTAAGTTTAACTTTTCAAAATTAAATTCAATTCGGGAGACATACCCCGGAATATAATTTATAACAGCTAAAAAGGGTTCAAATGCGCTTTAATAAAATAGCATCTGTTTTTTTTGTGTTTTTTTTCGCCCTGACGATTAATGCTCAAACCATAAGCAATTGGAAAAGCTTTACCAATATGGAAAACATTAACGATGCATTTGTTGACGAAAATGGAATCTGGTGCGCTACCGATGGCGGAGCCTTTCATTTTACTTTTTCAGATTCAACTTACAAATCCTACAATAAAGCAAATGAACTTGACGGAAGCTCCATTACAGCCATAACAAAAGATAAATATGGCAAAGTCTGGCTGGGTTGCTTAAATGGTTCAATAGATATTATTGACACTAAAAATAATACCCATAAGCGTATAGTGGATATAAAAAATTCCGGTAAAGCCTCTTGTGGAATTACCGGGCTTTTTACTTCCGGAGATACGGTTTTTGTAACCAGCGCCTTTGGGCTTTTATTATATAGCTGTACTGATTTTTCGTGCATAGAAACTTATTTGAAATTCGGATCTTTGAATTCGAACACTCAGGTTAATTATATGATGCCTTCTTACCCCATGTATGTCTGTCTTTCGGGAGGTTTGGCAAAACAGATTACACCTAAGGGGAACAGTATCACACCCGATTCGTGGTTGGTTTATAATTCCGCCAATGGATTAACCGGCCAGAACATAAAAAAGATTGTTACCTTCAACAACCAGCTCCTTGCAATAACCGAGTACGGCATATATTATTTGGATAATGACACCTGGAAATTATTCTTACCCGATTTTTACGGCCTTAATATTGGAGATATTGTTGTAAATAATGACTCGCTTTATATATTATATGGCAATAATATAGCCAGATACAAAGATAACGCCTACAAGATAATGAACAATAAAATAGCAAAAAGCACTTTTTCGAAACTGGTGTTTTCGAACAATAACTTGTGGATTTTAACCGACAAAGGGATGTATCGTTTTTCTGAAACAGATACTCCCAAATACGTTCATCCTACAGGCCCGCCGTCAAATTCTATTTCATCGCTCACAATTGATAAAGAGGGTAATTTATGGGCCGCGACAGGAACAAATGAATATGCGCACGGCTTTGGTAAATTTGACGGAATAAAGTGGACGCAATATACCTATGATCAGGATACGCTGTTAGGAAGCGATACATTTTTTAAAATGTATTCAGCTCCGGACGGTAATGTTTATGCAGGAAACTGGGGATCCGGCTTTGTAAAGCTCACCCCTGAAAATAAAATTACATATTTTAATAGCACAAATACAGCCTTGCCCGGAATTCCTTCCAACCCTAAATATATAGTTAATCCTGGTTTTGGAACCGATTCAAAAAGTAATCTTTGGATGATAAATTACAACCCGTCTAGCAGAAAGTTTTTAAGCGTTCTTACAAAAGACAGCGTTTGGTATCATTATACAAATACAACCGATTCATTATCAGCTCAAAATGTAGACCTGGCAATTGACCAGTATGATACAAAATGGGTAATTAACAAAGACGCGAAAGGCCTTTTCTATTTTAACGAAAACGGTTCATTCACAAATTCACAAAAAATATCTTGCGGAGAAGTTGAAAGCAGCAGTATATCAAACAATGTTCCTTTGTGTTTGGTTGTTGATAAAAGAGGCGATCTATGGTTGGGTAAAACTTCAGGAGCCAATATTATATCAAACACTTATTCCGTTGTGGGAACAACCGCGCCGCAATTTCAGGTTGATAATATTTATACTTTAAGCCAGTATTATATTAGCGCTATTGCCGTTGACCCGATTAATCAGAAGTGGGTTGGTACTAACCAGGGTTTGATTTTAACTTCATCGGACGGTACTTCCATATTGCAGTTTTTAAATTCATCAAACAGTCCCATTCTTGATGATGAAATTAACTGTATAGCCATTGAAGAAAACACTGCCACCGTATATATTGGGACTAACAAAGGAATCTCATCTTTCCAGACTATCTTTAAAAAACCGGTTGATGCCTTTACCAGTTTATTTGTTTACCCGAACCCATTTATTATAGATGATAAAAGCAAATTTGCAACTATAGACGGACTTGTGCAGGATTCCGAGATAAAAATTCTTTCCGTAAGCGGAAAACTTGTCAATCACTTTACAACGCCTGGCGGAAGGATTGCTTATTGGGACGGTAAGAATTCGGACGGTGCTTATGTAGCTTCCGGAATTTATATAGTTGTGGCTTATGATAAAGATGGAAATAATTTAACAACTTCGAAAATAGCTGTGATAAGAAAAAAATAATAGGATTTGTGTTTATTTATGGTTGATTTAGTTAATCTTTCCCTTCAGTTCGGCGGCAAGTATTTATTTAAGGATATTAATTATAAAATAAGTTCCGGTGATAGAATTTCGCTTGTAGGAGCAAACGGCACCGGAAAATCTTCATTGCTTAAAATAATCACAGGCAATTTATCGCCTGAAGCCGGTAAAGTAACAAAACTGAAAAATATAACAACCGGTTATCTTCCTCAGGATAGCATAAGTCATAAAGGAAAATCTCTTATTGATGAAGCGAAATCCGCGCTTACTGCAATAATAAGCCTTCAGGAAAAGGAAGAATATCTTACTTCTCAGCTGCTTATACCCGAACTAAGCGATGAAGAAAAAGAAGACCTTGCCGGCCAGCTTGGAGAAGTTCACCATAAACTTGAAGACCTCGATTCTTACAGCGCGGACTCCAGAATTGAGAAAATATTAATAGGCCTTGGGTTCGAAGAAAAAGATTTTCTGAGAGAAACATCGGAGTTTTCGGGCGGCTGGCAGATGAGAATTGCTCTTGCCAAAATTCTTATTGCGCAAAACGATTTGTTACTGCTTGATGAACCTACAAACCATCTTGATATTGATTCGTTAAACTGGCTTATAAGTTTTTTAAAGACATATAAAGGGGCTTTACTGATTGTTTCGCACGATAAACACTTTATAAACTCCGTAACAAACCGCACTCTTGAAATTTATATGGGCAAGTTTTATTCATACAGCGGCAATTATGATAATTACCTGAAATATAAAGCCGAAAGAGACTTACAGGCCGAAAACCTGTACCTTCAGCAACAGAGGCAAATTAAAGAAACGGAAAAGTTTATTGACCGGTTCCGGTATAAATCCACCAAAGCCCGACAGGTTCAAAGCCGAATAAAACAACTTGAAAAAATTGAATTGATAGAGCTGCCCGAAAGCAAAGGTGAAATTAACATCCGCTTTCCCGCTCCCCCGCCCAGCGGAAGGATTTGTATGGATCTGAAAAAGATAGGCAAAGCTTATGGCGACAACATAATTTTTGACGGGCTCGATTTCCAGATTGAACGCGGAGAGAAAATAGCTTTTGTAGGTCCTAATGGCGCGGGTAAAACAACTCTTTCAAAAATTATTTCCGGCGAAACGGATTTTCAATCCGGCGAAAAAATAATAGGCCATAACACATTGATTTCTTATTACGCGCAGGATGTAGCCGACAGCCTTGACCCGGAATTGGATATACTTGAAACAGTTGAAAACATAGGCGAAGAAAAAACTGTCGGACAGCTTAGATCTCTGCTCGGTTGTTTCCTGTTTTCGGGAGACGATGTTTTTAAGAAAGTTGGAGTGCTTTCCGGGGGTGAAAAAAGCAGGGTCGCGCTTGCAAAAATACTACTTACACAAGCCAATTTAATTGTACTGGATGAACCTACAAACCATTTGGATATTTCTTCCAAGGAAATACTGCAAAAGGCATTGACTGATTTTACCGGTTCTCTTATTTTGGTTAGCCACGATATTGATTTCCTTACTCCCATAGTAAATAAAGTCATTGAAATACGAAAAGGTTCGTTCAAGACGTATCTTGGCGGAATTGAGTATTACCTCGAAAAAAAGAAAGCCGAAGAAAACGGGTTAACAGCAAACAATGTTTCAGGCAAACAGGAAGAAGTAAAAGAATCTGTAAATAAAAAGGAACAAAAACGCCTTGAAGCTGAAATGCGGCAAAAAAGATATGCCGCCACTAAAACTTTAGTAAAACAAATTGAATTGCTGGAAAGTGAAATTGAAAAGCTTGAAACCGAAAAGGGAGAGCTTGAAAAAGAACTGGCCTTACCGGAAACTTACGCGGACGCATCTCTTGCCAAAGAGAAGAACAGACTCTATGGTCAGATAAAAACAGACCTTGAAGAAAAAATGGATCTTTGGAGCAAATATTCAGAAGAACTTGCCGAAGCCGAAAAACAATTTTCCATATAAAATATAAAGCCGGGTTTGTTATCCGGCTTAAACTTTAATCTCAAGAAATTCTTCTGCCAACGCTATGCCGCCAAGTAAAGCCGCATCTTCGCCAAGTTTAACGCTTTTAATAAGAACGCCTTTTGCAATATCTTTAAGAGCATTGTTTTTATAAGCTTCCTTAATTTTAGGAACCATAAACTTATCAAGCGCCTCAATCAATCCACCGCCAAGAATAATAGAATCCACATTTAGCAAATTGCCAAGATTTCCCAGTTCCGTTCCGATTACCCGGCACGCGTCCGTAATATGTTTAATAACAAGTTTATCACCCAACTTAACCGCATTTGCCAGAGCCTTGCTTTTTATTTGCTTTCCGGCCGGAACCAATTTTGTTATTTTTGAAGATTTTTTTTGCTTAATATCCTTTAAAATGTTTTTTGCTATTGCAGAGCGGCTCGCCACCGCTTCAAGGCAGCCTTTTTTACCGCAGCCGCAAACCGGGCCGCTTTTATCAACCGTAATATGCCCGATTTCTCCAGCAAAAAAACCTGAACCTCGGTATATTTTATTATCAAAAATCAACGCGCCGCCTATACCTGTGCCAATATAAACAATCAAAGCGTTTTTCATTTTACTGAAACCGCCAAAGCGGTTTATTCCAAGCGCGGCAAGGTTAACATCGTTTTCTATCAATACCGGAAAAGATATTGCCCGCTGCAGTTCTTCTTTAATGTTAAAGTTTTTAATCCCCAAGTTCGGGGCAACTCCAATAATTCCCGTAACAGGATTTACAGAACCCGGCACGCCAAGGCAGACAGCTTTTATTTGTTCGGTTTTCAATCCGGCTTCTTTTTGTGTTTCTTTAATTATTTCTGCAAGTTTTTTTATGTACGTCGCTTTTCCCTCTTCAACATTTGTGGCTTTCTTTACTTTGCAAATAATACCCTCTTTGGAGTTAAGCGCCGCGGAAAGTATTTTTGTTCCACCCATATCTATACTAATGATATAATTTTCTTTCAAATCTGCTCCTATAGCTTACAGTAATTTTTTAATGAATAAAGAAATGTAGAAAAACCTGAAACGCAAATGATATTTTTTATATATATTAAAATATAAATATAAAATTTTAATTACAATTAAAGACGCATTTTTAACAGATTATTTTATTATGTACGAACACAAAGCATTAAAAAAATTCGGGCAAAATTACCTTGCCGATAAAAACATACTCAGGAAAATTGCCGACGAAGTAGCCCCAACGGAAAGCGACACATTGATAGAAATAGGTCCCGGTTATGGCGCGCTTACTTCTTTTATAATTGAGAAATGCCCCCAAATGACGGCTGTTGAAATTGATTCGCGCGTGATAGAAGAACTTGGCAAAAAGTTTCCACATTTAAATATTATTAATTCCGACATACTGGATTTTGACTTTACTGCTTTTAGTAAAAAGGCAAATAGTAAAATTCGAGTGGTAGGCAACATTCCCTATAACCTGACATCTCCAATCCTTTTTAAACTTGTGGAAAATAAACAATTAATTAACGATGCTGTTTTTCTGGTACAGGATGAAGTGGCAAAAAGAATAAATGCGAAACAAAATACAAAGGAATACGGTATACTTGCAGTACTATTACAGTATTTTGCGGAAATAAAGTATTGCTTTAAAGTATCGCCAAATGTTTTTATACCTAAGCCAAAAGTAAACTCCGCTGTAATTCACTTAACATTCAAAAATACCCCTCTCAATGCCGAAACCGAAAAAATATTTATTAAAATAGTAAAAGCGGGCTTTGGAAACAGAAGAAAAACCTTAAAAAATTCGTTAAGTAATAGTATATTTAAAGATGTCATTCAAAACGATTTGCCAATTGATTTGAGCCTGCGGGCCGAACAATTGTCCGTGAATGATTTTATAGAACTGGCTGTATTTGCAGCTTCCAAATTATAGATATATTATTGCTTAATTATTTTTTACCTGATGAAAAGACTGAAAGAATTACTTTTTAAATTTACAGCCACAGACGTCACGGCGTTTATTTTTTATTTACTACTGATTATTACAAATCTTGTTTTCTGCGGAAAGGTGAAGTACTGGCCGGGGTTAATAGCGCTTGAATTGTGCGTAATAGTATTTTTGTGGATTACGAATTATTTTCTTTATAACGGTAATTCAAGGTTTACAAATTTAATTCACCTCTGGTATCCTACGGTTTTAATCTTCATTACTTATAAGCAGCTGTATTTCATGATAAAACCAATAAGAGTTTTTGATTACGATGATCTGCTGATAAAAATTGACAGATTTATTTTTCAACAGGATCCTACAAAAGCCTTGTATCATATTGCCAATCCTCTCTTAACGGAAATACTGCAGTTGGTATACTTTAGTTTCTATTTATTACCTGTATTTTTGGGATTGTTTTTATATTTGGAAAAAAAGTATCTTGAAACAGATTATGTAATGTTTTCGGTAGTGTACGGTTTTTTTGTCTCTTATGTCGGATATTTTTTACTGCCGGCAATTGGTCCGCGTTTTACACTGCACGATTTTTCACTGATGGACGCTGAACTGCCCGGTATCTTTCTTACTGAACCGCTAAGGCATTTTATTAATTCAGGTGGTTCTGTAACCAGTATGGGGCAATCGCTTACCGATAGCTTCCAGCGGGATGTTTTTCCGAGCGGCCATACAATGATTACGCTTATTGTAATGTACCTGGCTTACAAATTAAAAAGCAGTATTCGCTCGGCATTGTTCATTATGGGAACCATGCTGATTTTTTCAACCGTTTATCTCAGGTATCATTACGGAATTGATGTTATTGCCGGATCGTTGTTCGCGGTTTTTTCGGTATGGTCGGGCAAAATATTGTTTAACAAATGGCAGAAAGCCTGCGGAAGAGAACTTATTAAATATTAAACTTCGGAATTATGAGCGAAAAGAAACAACAGGTTAAACGAATATTCGATTCGATAGCTTACAGATATGATTTACTAAACCACCTTTTAAGCGTTGGTATTGACATATACTGGCGCAATAAAGCCTTAAAGCTTACACAGATTAACAAAGACAGTATTCTGCTTGATATTGCCTGCGGGACCGGCGATATGTCCATTACGGCAAGAAAATTCGGAGTCGTAAAAAGCTTCGGCGCGGATTTTTCTCACAATATGCTGAATCTGTTCAAGAAAAAAAGCCCGTGGATTGACGGCAGATGCCTGCAAATGGTGGCCGAAGATTTACCCGTAAAAGATAACGCGGTTACCAATATAACAGTAGCCTTTGGAGTCCGGAATTTTTATAACATTCCCGCGGCATTCGAATCGTTTTTCAGGATTCTTAAAACCGGCGGTAAAGTAACCATTCTGGAGTTTAGCCTGCCAAAGAATAAATTTATAAGCGCGTTTTATGTTTTTTATTTCAAAAACATACTGCCGCTTATAGGCAAATTGATTTCAAAAGATAAAGAGGCTTACTCTTATCTTCCCTCTTCCGTAGAAGATTTTGATAAAAAAGTAAACCTCGTAAAATTGCTGAAGGATGCCGGTTTTAACTGTATTGACAAATACAGACTGACGTTCGGCATTGTGCAGGTTGTTATTGCAAGGAAGTGATTTTTTTCTTCAGATTCTTAAAAGCCTTTGCCCTGTGGCTTATCTGGTTCTTTTCATCGAGTGAAAGCTCGCCATTGGTTCTTTCATATCCTTCGGCAATAAAAAGCGGATCGTACCCAAAACCGTTCTGCCCTCTGGGGTTTATAATAATACGCCCTTCCATTGCCCCCGATGTTGAAATATAATCAGTCCCGTCAAAGAATACAGCCGAGCATACAAATCTTGCAGTATGCGGTTCGGGGTTTACCTTAAGCATCTGTATAAGCTTGTCATTATTCATTTTATCAGTAGCGCCTTCGCCGGCAAATCTTGCCGAAAACACGCCTGGCGCTCCGTTAAGCTGGTCAACCACAAGACCTGAATCATCGCCAAATGTTGGAATTTTAAGAGCGTTATAAACTGTGGCGGCCTTAATTTTTGCGTTTTCTTCAAATGTCAGACCATCTTCAATTATTTCAATTTTTTCATCAAAATCCGCCAACGAAAGAATTTCAATATCCGTATCTTCAAAAATATTTTTAACTTCTACAAGTTTGCCGCTATTTGATGTGGCAAAAATTATTTTATCAATTCTCTTTTCCATTACTATCTCTGTTTTTTTCTTCAAATATTTCATCCATTATTCCAAAAGCATAACGAAGATGCGGAATAACTATGGAACCGCCGACAATAAGAGCAATGTTAAAAGTTTCCATAAGTTCCTGCCGGGTAGCCCCTTCGGCAATTGACCTGTCTATATGGTAAAATATACAATCGTTGCATCTTAACACCATCGAAGCAACAAGCCCCATAAGTTCTTTTGTTTTTGCCGGTAAAGCGCCGTCTATATAAGCCTTATTATCAAGAGCAAAAAACTTATTAAAATCCTTAAAGCCGGAGTCAAGTATTTTATCATTCATCTCCAGCCTGTAATTCCTCGTTTCCGCGGAACTTTTTATTTTCATGGCAATTCCCTTCTAACACGCGCATGTCAATTAATTAACATTTAAAAATACGAAATCGGTGTAAAAAATGAACTGCAAAACAATTTCCCTTTTTTATAAGCTTAATTTATTATAAAGTTCCAATCCATAAATTTCAGTTACCTAATTTATAATTATTGAATTATTCCATCTTTTTTTATATTTAGTTATCTGAAACGAATTTATTATAACAAGATTGGTTTGTAAGGATAAAAAGGACTAATAAGCTTGAAAGAAGAATATCACAAATGGTTTTCCAATTATCTGAACAACGAATTTGAACTTCTTGTTTTTGGACATTCCGGTATTCCGGTCGTTTTCTTTCCCCCGGCAAAAGGGAGATATTTTGACGCTAAAGATAATGGGCTCATCAATTCCGCCGCGTATTTTATTGAAAATGGGACTATGAAAATATACTGCCCGGATACAGTAGACAGACAAAGCTGGTATAATTATTCAATACAGCCAGAAGAAAGAGTAAAACTGCACACCGCATACGAAAACACAATACTTTTTGATGTAATAGATTTTGCAATGCACGAAACCGAAAGAGAAAAAGTAATTTTGGCAGGCTGCAACTTTGGAGCATATCACGCCGCAAATATCGCTTTCCGTTACCCCGAAAAAGTATCGCATTTGCTTTGTATGAGCGGCTTTTACAATATAAAACAGTTTATTTACGGCTTTTATAACGATGACTGTTATTTTAATAACCCGCCTGATTATATGCGTAATTTATCCGATAATTGGTATATTGAACATATAAACAACATAGGCATAATACTTGGCGCCGGCAGCAATGATTTTTGCTTAAGCAATAATTTGGAGCTATCCGGTATATTAAACAGCATTGGAATAAGTCATTGGTTAGATAACAGGCCCGGATTCGGGCACGATTGGTTTTGGTGGAAACAGTTGTTTCCACATTATCTCTCACTTATTAAAGAGTAAAATATTAACATTAACAGGTGTAGTATGAAAAAGATTGGGATTTTATTTGGAAACGAAAAGACGTTTCCACAGGCTTTTGTAGACAGAGTCAATTCAAAAGCGCCCGAAGATATAAGGGCCGAATTTGTAAAAATTGATAAAGTTATACTCGGAGAGGCGACCGATTACTCGCTTATCATAGACAGAATGTCCTGGGAGGTTCCTTTTTATCAGGGATACCTTAAAAGCACCGCTATAAACGGTACAACTGTAATCAATAACCCTTTTAGAAGCGTTGCAGATGAAAAGTTTTTCAACAACAGTCTTGCAATAATTAACGGAATAAATGTTCCCAAAACGGTTCTGCTGCCTTCAAATCAGCATCCGCCTTATACAAATTCCAATTCATTTGCAAACCTTGCTTATCCTTTGGATTGGGATTCCATATTCGAGTATGTTGGTTTTCCGGCATATTTAAAGCCTTTTACAGGCAGCGGAAACAAAAACGTTTACCGTGTTGAAAACAAAGAACAGTTTTTTAGCGCGTATAACGAAACGGGACAAATTGTCATGATGCTTCAGGAAGCGATTGAGTTTTCGGATTATTTCCGCGCATATTGCATAGACATGAAAAATGTACGTATTATGCAATATGACCCCACACAGCCTCATTTTTTAAGATACCCCAAAACTCCTTTGCCAAAAGCCGAAAAATTAATGAAGAAAATTCATAACGAAGCCCTGAAAATTAACCAGGCGCTCGGTTACGATTTTAACGCGATTGAGTATGCCATAAGAGACGGGGTTCCTTACGCAATTGATTTTTACAACCCGGCCGCTGAAGCGGGAATAAAACCGCTTGGTGAAGATAATTTTGAATGGCTTGTTGAAGCCGCCGCCGATATGTCAATTGAACGCGTTAATTGTAAAAAAACAGGCGCGGCTAATTTATCGTGGGGAGAATTTGTAAAAAATTCAGTTTTATAATTTTACGGGGAGATGCCTTTAAGGCATCTCCTTTTTGCTGCCGGTTGCCTGTTTGAATTAGAACCGGACTATCGCTTGATCTTTTCGTATGTAATTATTCTTTAACTATTATTTCACTCATTTGAATTTTATGAAAAGTATTTTATTTGAGTTCCACGTAAATAAACATGCAAGAATTAAATACGGTATTCGTGAAAACCTGTTTGCTTTTAACGGCGATCTGATTATTGCAAGTTTTAAACAGGCAAGAGAGTTAGCCTTAATAATCAACGAGCAGCGCAAAAACGAAGACAATTCTTCCGGAACAGTTACTGCGGGGCATATTAACGCTTTGGGTTTGTTACATGAAATATTTCACTATGCAATAAGGCATTATGAAGATAAACAAAATCCGGGCGTATTTAGCAGAAGCATTTCTTACTTTAAGGAAAAGCTCGGCAACCAGAATCTGGATAAAGTACTGCTTGATTTCATCAAGGTTTTTCCTCCGCAGGCCGTATTCAACAATACAATTTCGCCCGAAGACTATCTTATTGCGGCGCAGGAAAACAAAACCAACCGCGAAATTCTTATTGAAGAGCTTATATTACTTAATCTCGAAAACCTGAACTCAGCTTTTCCGTCTTTAACCGAACTATACGATGACAATAATCTTGAGGAGAAAAAAGAATATCTGCGACTCATAAATGAAGCGGACAAGTTTTTCTCGAACGAAAAGCCTTTTTCTCCGGAAAATATTTCTCTTATACAGGCGCTTAAAAAACCAATAATAGAAAACCCATCCGATCCGTTAAAACAATTGGATTATATTAAAAACAACTGGGCTTCAATTCTTGACGAAAACGTCTTGTTAAAAATTCTCGGCGGCGCCGATTTATTGAAAGAGGATAATCGTTTATTCGAGACCCATTTCGGCGGCTGGGGTACAAAGCCTTCCCCGCCAGTGCCGGTTTATAAATCCTTTGAAGAAGAAACTGCAGGACTAAAAAGAAGTTTATTAATCGATAACAGAATTCCCGAAAGTACAAGCGTTTCTTACGGAAGCGAACCTGAGCGTTTTACCGAAGATATTGAATGGATGCCAAATGTTGTAATGATTGCTAAGAACGCTTATGTATGGCTGGACCAGCTTTCCGGTAAATACAGCCGTTCCATTACCAGACTCGATCAGATTCCCGATGAGGAACTTGATATATTTGCAAGCTGGAACCTTACAGCGTTATGGCTTATAGGCATTTGGGAACGGAGCCGGGCTTCGCAAAAAATAAAACAGTTTATGGGGAACCCAGAAGCGGCTGCTTCCGCTTATTCCCTTTACGATTATGAAATTGCCGCAGAACTTGGAGGCGAGGAAGCCTTCCAGAACCTTAAAGACAGAGCCTGGCACAGAGGTATAAGAATTGCCAGCGATATGGTTCCAAACCATACTGGCATTTTTTCCAGATGGATGATTGAACATCCCGAGTATTTTATACAATGCGACTATCCTCCTTACCCGAATTATAGTTTTACAGGAATAAACCTTTCCGATGATCCTTCAATACAACTAAGGATAGAAGACAGGTATTATAACCGGACAGACGCGGCAGTTGTTTTCCAAAGAATTGATAACAAAACCGGAAAAGTCATATATATTTATCATGGCAATGATGGAACCAACATGCCGTGGAATGATACGGCGCAGTTGAATCTGCTGAAACCGGAAGTACGCGAAGCGTTGATACAAACCATAATGAAAGTTGCCCGCAAATCCCCAATCATACGTTTTGACGCGGCAATGACGCTTACAAAAAAGCATTACCAGCGTTTATGGTTCCCTTTGCCGGGCACGGGCGGAGCGATTCCTTCGCGCGCAGATTTCGCCATGAGCCGCGAAACGTTCGATTCATTTATGCATGAGGAATTCTGGCGTGAAGTTGTAGACCGCATCAACAATCAAATGCCAAACACTCTTTTGCTTGCCGAGGCTTTTTGGCTTATGGAAGGCTATTTTGTACGCTCTCTTGGGATGCACCGCGTTTACAACAGCGCTTTTATGCACATGTTCATGAAGGAAGAAAACGATAAATTCAGGCTGCTTATAAAGAACACGCTTGAGTTTAACCCCGAAATTTTAAAACGATATGTAAACTTTATGAGTAACCCTGACGAAGAAACAGCAATTAATCAGTTCGGCAAAGGAGACAAGTATTTTGGCGTTGCCGTTATGATGGTTACCCTTCCGGGGCTTCCTATGTTCGGGCATGGCCAGGTTGAAGGGCTTACTGAAAAATATGGCATGGAATACCGTAAAGCTTATTATAAAGAGCAGCCGGATGAAAACCTGATAAACAGACATAAATCCGAAATATTTCCTCTTATAAAAAAGCGCGATCTTTTTAGTCAGGTTTATAATTTTGAGTTTTACGATTTTATTGATGATTCCGGTAACCTGAACGAAAACGTAATGTGCTTTTCCAATTCAGCAGATATGCAAAAAACGCTTGTGTTCTACAATAATTCATACTCCTCTACTTCAGGCCGAGTAAACTATTCATGCCATAAAATTGAAAATACAAACAGCGATCAGCCGGTTTTAACCAATAAAAAACTTGCCGAGGCATTACAAATAAATTCCGCTCCGGGTTATTATTATTCTTTCAGGGATACCAAAACCCAAATGGAATATATACTCTCCGGCAAGCAAATAAACGAATCCGGGTTCAGCGCAAACCTGCAGGGTTACCAATACCATGTGTTCGTAGATTTTAAAGAGCATTTTGATTATAACGGAGAACTTGGCAACCTCGACTCCCATTTGAACGGGTGCGGCGTTCCTTCAATAAACAGAATATTGCTGGAGCTTAAACTATTCAATTTCCACAACGCTTTAAAGGAACTAATCAGTTTTAACTCACTCATTGAGTTTGAAGAATACTTTGGCAGAAAACAGGAAAAAGAACAACCAGTCTTAAGCTCGTATCTTAAAACAAAAGTATACAATGTTTTAGGCCAGATAAAACATCTTGAAGACGCTGACTTTAACAGCGATGAGATAATTAAAAAAATCAGTTACGCGTTCAGGACAGTACAATGGCTCTTAGATCAAAAAGAAACATCGCAGGTAGGCCTTAATACAGAAGGACTTTGTTTCATAAATAAGTTTTTAACTAAAGATAGGAATAAACATAATCTTGAGTTTTTATATTCATGGATTATAATGAAAAATATTTTCAGAGGGTTCAACGCATCCACGCTGGAAGAAAAAGCGGCAATATTCGGCAATTATCTGCTTGACGCGCCAATTCTTCACGCGTTCGATTCGTTCAACAACTCGTTCAACAATTCCAGATACGAGTATGACCTGTTGAAAATTCTTTTAACGCGTGAAAACTTTTTCGGCAAAGAAAACTTACATGATTCAAAGGAATTGCCTCAACACAAAGCGCAGGTAGAAAAATCAACATCTATTGTAAACAGTCTGTTGAATCTTCTTAAAGATTTACATGTTAAACATTCTCTGTATGTAAACTCATTCGAAGGAAAGGAGTACTTTAACAAGGAAGCTTTTGAAGAATTTATTACATGGTTCTTTGTGCTTGACGCGCTTGATGTTTTAACTTCGGCGCATGTAATTGAAATTCCGGAAACAGGCATACAAGCATCACAAATAATTGCCGAACATCTGGAATTAACAGAGTCATTCTATCTAAAAGCCGAAACTTCAGGTTATCAGTTGGCATTATTTACCGAATCAATTTAACAAGTCCTTTTTTATATCAACCGGGTTGTTGCTTATTACAGCAGCCCGGTCAGTTATCAAAGGGGTTGCTTCTATCCTTATTAAATTCGGGTTTGTAATTATCGGTGCTTTCAAGTTCCTGCGCGTAACCGTTGATAAGCGCGTATTTTTCCAAAAGTTCAAAAGCGTTGTCATACTCCCGCTCGCGTATCTTTCTGCTTATCAATGGGTATTCTTCGGCTTTATTTGTAGGATAATACTGCGACATTAGCGAAATATGAGTTTCTGCGCCTAACTCTTCGGCTATAAATTTAAACACATTTTCAGTTTCGGACATATCGTTGGGCAGGACAAGATGCCTTATTATTAATCCCCTTTTAAGTATCCCGTCTTCAATTATAAAATCATTACCAGTCTGCCTGTACATTTCCTTAATCGCCTTTTTAGCGGAATCAAAATATCCCGGGGCTTTTGAATACTCTTTTCCATTTTCATTTTCGCCCCATTTAAAATCGGGCAGGTAAATATCAACAATTCCATCAAACAGCTTAAGGGTTTCAACCGAATCGTATCCATTGGAATTATAAACTATTGGCAGCTTCAATCCTTTTTGGGCGGCCAAATAAACAGCAATTATTATCTGTGCGGAAAAATGTGTGGGAGAAACCAGCCCAATATTATGGCAACCGGCATTTTGAAGCTCAATCATAATATCGGCCAGCCGCTCAAACGAAACCGTATTATTTTTTTCAACTTCGTAATTCTGACTAATTTCATAATTCTGGCAAAAAACACATCGCAGGTTGCAATTCCCGAAGAAAATATTTCCGGCTCCGTTTCTGCCGCTTATAACCGGTTCTTCGCCAAAATGTTTTGTGTACGAAGATACTATTGGCAAATAGCCGCTCATACAATATCCCACCGAACCCGCTTTCCTTTCGGCCCCGCATTCTCTTGGGCATAAGGAGCACTTTTCGAGTAAAACCTCTGCCAATTCGGCTCTTTTTTTCAATTCCCCGTTTGCTAACAAATCAATATAAGATGGTAAAATAATAAACCCTGTAAATTTTAATTGCTAAAATATTAATATTTCAATGTAGGCTCCGGCAACAATATAAGCAGAAATTTTATCATTTGAATAAAAGAAGTTCTGTTACACGCCCAATATTTTACTATTGAAATAATTTACTTACACAAATTTAACATTTGCAACAAAAATAATCTTGACAATTATGCCGATAAAAACTAATTTTACATAGACTAAATCTAAATAATATTTACAAAATAAATCAAATAAAAAAAATGAAGACGGCAGCTGATTTAAAACTTGGAGAAAAAGCAATTATAAAAGAAATAGATGTGAACCATCCATCGTCTCAGCGATTAATAGAATATGGATTTACGCCAGGCCAGGATATTGAATTGATTACACAATCGCTTTTTAACGACCCTATTGCTCTTTCGGTAAGAGGCTCGCTTGTAGCAATAAGGAAAAAAGAAGCTGACTGCATAAAGATATAATGGAAACTGCTAATTCTGAAAAAATTCCCCTGATTTCTTTAATCGGGGCGCCAAACTCCGGCAAAACAACGCTCTTTAACTGTTTGAGCGGCAAAAACTATAAAACAGTCAATTATCCCGGTTCAACGGTTGAGTATTCCGTTGCCCCCTTTTTACCAAAATACAATTTAAATGCAAGCGTACTTGATACTCCCGGCATTATAAGCCTTTACGCGGCTTCACCGGATGAGCAGGTTTCTATAGACTCCCTTTCATATCACCCCGATTACGGAGCCCCGGACTTAATACTTGTATCTGTTGACTCAAGCCAGATTTCTCGTCATTTGCTGCTTGTAAAGCAAATGATTCACAGCCAGTTTAAAATTATTGTAGTACTTACAATGGGAGATATACTTGCAAGAAAGGGATACAAAGTCTCAGAAAGCATACTTTCAGAAAGGCTTGGCTGCGATGTTGTAAGGATTAATTCAAAAACCGGCGAAGGTATTGAACGCCTTGTAGAGCTTATAAAAAAGAATCTTGAACCCGAAAGAATAATACCCTTCTCCGAAAACAAAAAAGAAGAAAATTATTCATTATTTGACAGCTTTTTCCTCAAAAAATGCCATCATGACGGAAGCCAGAGGCGCGGCGGGTTTTTCCGCCATCGCCATGGTGGCCATCATCACGGTCACCATCATCATAATGTTGAGCATCACAGACATCATTTTGATGAGCAATACCTGAAAGATTCTCACAAACTTATGCATATTTTCAAGGAAATTGAAAACATCGAAAGAGAATCGCTGGTAAAAATACAGGAAACAATTGACCCTAAAAAACTTGATAAAGTAAACAAACAGTTTACAATACTGAACAATAAACCGGATCCTTTTACTGTAAAAATAGACCGCTTATTGTTGCATAAATACTGGGGTATTGTATTTTTTCTGCTGATAATGGCCGCGATGTTTACTTGTATATTCTGGCTTGCAAGCCCTTTGATTGAGCTTATTAATACTCTATTTGCCTTTCTTGCCTCTTCAGCTTCCAACGCTTTGGGCAACAACTGGCTTGGAGACCTTGTAACTCATGGCATTATTGATGGAATTGGGGCCGTATTTGTATTTTTACCTCAAATTATCATACTGTTTTTGATACTCGGTCTGCTGGAAGACAGCGGTTATCTTGCTCGCGGAGCAATGCTGGTGGATAAACCTCTTTCTAAAATAGGACTTAACGGCAAATCGTTTGTCCCCATGCTTTCCGGTTTCGCCTGCGCTATTCCCGCTACGCTTGCCACAAGAACCATTTCAAACAGAAGGGAACGTTTTTTAACAATATTCATTCTGCCTTTGATGACGTGCAGCGCCCGCCTGCCTGTATACGCTCTTCTTGTAGCTTTTATTACTCCGGTCAGCAAACCTTGGATTGGCGGTATAACCATGACGGGCATTTATATTGCCGGTATATTGGTTTCTGTAATTGTTGCGGCAATTATTAACCGCTTTCCTGAAATGATAATTAAAGAAAAGGACGAATCATCGTTTATACTTGAGTTGCCTACATATAAAAGACCCGTTTGGAGTATTGTCGCAAACAATACTTATATGAATTCAAAGCATTATATCAGGCGGGCAGGACCTATAATTTTAACACTTTCGCTTGTATTATGGTTTTTGACTTATTTCCCTAATTCGAACCCAACAGTAAATGAGAACAACAAAACACAGGAACAAATAACAGAAGCCAGAAATGAAATCAGACTCGAAAGCTCTTACGCTTCATCGCTGGGTAAGTTTATTGAACCCGTTATGAATCCCATTGGTCTCGACTGGCGTGTGGGTACGGCCCTTGTTTCCACCTTTGCCGCCCGCGAAGTTTTTGTAAGTTCTCTTGCCGTAATATTCAAGGTTACAGCTTCCGGAGAAAACATTCAGGAATCTTTACTGAAAACAATGCGTGAAGCAAAAATAAGCAGCACCGGACAACAGCTGTTTACACCTGCTACAATAGCGGGACTCATAGTGTTCTTCATGTTCGCCTTACAGTGTATTTCCACAATTGCAATTTCGCATAAAGAAACCGGCGGTTGGAGGATACCCGTTATGCAGTTCGTTTTTTACTCAGGCGCGGCATACTTGCTTACTTTTATTACTGTTAACGGATTAAGGGCTTTAGGTATACAATAATTGTTGATTTTTGTTGAAACTGATTAATTATAGGGCTATTTTTAAAACCGATTTAAAATTTGATTTCAGATGAATAAACAAGCCACTGAAGTTTTTACAGCTTTTTTGAAAAAGGGGAAAAACAGAATTACTCCGGAAAGATTCGAAGTAATGGAAGCCGCAATAGAATATAACGGGCATTTCGGCGCTGATGATCTTTATATAGCAATGAAGAATAAAAAGGCGGAAGTTTCAAGAGCTACCGTATATAATACAGTTGAACTTCTTGCCCAGTGCGATTTGATATCCAAACGTAATTTTGGCGATAATCTTACGCGTTATGAAAGTAATTTCCAGAAACAGAATCATGACCATTTGATATGTATTCACTGCGGAAGAATAGTTGAATTCCATAACCCCAAAATCAAAAAGATACAACAGGAAATCTGCAAGGAATTGGGTTTTGAAGAAGGCAGCTATTCGTTTAACATTTTTGCAAGATGCAAAGATGTTAAAGAATGCGAACATTATCTGAATCCTAACAAAAAGTAATTTGCTGAAAATGAAAAAATTAAAATATCCCTTAAGTTGGCAAAAGGATGGCTTTTCCATTAAAGTTTTTTGCTCAATTCCTAACGTAGCAACCGGTATACTTTTAACAGCCGGAGATACATTGTTTGTAGCCGACCCAGGCGACGGCATTTTGAGAGATTTGAATAAGGAAGTCGGTACAAAAAAAATACTTGATATTTCAGATGTATTTATTTCACACGGGCATCACGATCACATTGGAGGCGTTTGGTCGTTTTTGACATACCTTCGCGTAATGAACAAAAAAAGCCCTTTAAGCATTCATTACCCCAAAGGCTGCGTTGAAATTGAAAGCATTTTTAACGCTTTTAACAAGGTATACTCAAAATCTCTTACCTATCCTATAACATTAAACAAAATATCCGACTCCAGAACATTTAAGCGTAATAAAATATCCGTAAAACCTTTTGAAGTATTACATAAAGAAATTCTGCCCGATAAAAAGGGTATCAAACAAGTGCCGGCTGTCGGCTTCAGGTTTACGTATAATGGAGTTATAATCTGCTATAGCGGCGACACGGCCTTCTGCCCTTCTCTGGCAAAAATGGTAAAAGATAGCGACCTTGCCGTTATTGAAGCCGGTCACGATGATACTGTACCTGATGAAATACACATGTCTTCATCAGAAGCTGTCAATTTAGGAAAGAGCGCCAAAGAGTATTTTCTGGTTCATGTACAGGAATAATCAGAATTTGATAATTACAATTTTACGTGAGAAAGAGTTCTAAGTAAGCGGCCCTCTCAGCCGCTTACTTTATTTTAGAACAATAAATACATTGCATAAAACGCCCCTTTATCCAATTTCTTGCTTATACTTTTCAGCTTCCGGTTTTAACGAATCCATATATAATAACTTACAGATTCTTCTTACTCTGGCGCTTTCATCGAATTGCACAGCTCTTTTAATAGCGTATAATCCCCTGCCATCGCCTATCTTCCATAACGATATTGCGGCCGAAATTCTTGCTCTTTCGTCATCATCGTTTTTCAGGATTCGCATCAAAGGAATAACAGCTTTTTCGGAACGCAGTTCGCCAAGCGTAAGCGCTGATGAAACTCTTATTTCTATGTTATCTGTTTCCATCTCCTGCAAAAGCATATCTTCGGTTTTAACAATATTTAAATTTTTTGCCGGCGGAGTTGCCGCATTTATTGCAGGCGCTAAACACAAAACAGCAACAAATGTAAATACTGAAAAAATAATACCTTTCATAACATCCTCCTGTTATTTTGGTTATTAATATTTAATTACCAATAAAAACCATGTGCAAATATCAATACTTAACTTACTTTTTAATAAGGAAAATAGAAGAGAGGATAAAAACCATGACCAGAGGTATTTAGCGAGTTCCAAAAGTTAAATATGCTACCCAAATTATACCCTGAAAAACTCATTACAAAGTAACCTAAAAAAAAGCTGCCCTTTTTAGGGGCAGCTTCAAAGTAAAACTATTCTTAGCGCTGAAGTTAAATTTCCGCTTGTTTCATTTTAGGCGCAAGGATGTTAAATATAACCCAGGCAATAAGATACGCGGAACCACAGACAAGGAACATAATGTGGTATCCGGTTTCGATGCTACCTAATGCTTTAAAGTGGTCAAGTAAAGCGCCGGCAAGACTGGCAATCAATATACCGCCTACAGCTCCGGCCATTCCGCCAATTCCGGTAACGGAAGCGACAGCTTTTTTAGGAAACATATCCGAAGCGGTTGTAAATATGTTTGCAGACCATGCCTGATGCGCCGAAGCCGCAATTCCAATAATAATTATTGCATACCAGTAACTGTACTGGCCAAGCGTTTGTGCAAGCATTACCGGAAGAGCGCATAAAGCGAATATAAGCATTGCTATTTTGCGGGCTTTGTAAACAGCCATTCCTTTTTTAATGAAATAGCCAGATAACCATCCGCCGAATATACTGCCTATTGTGGTAAGAGTATAAACAATAGCTATTGGCAAAGCAACATCTGTTTTTGTCATGTGATATTGTTTATTCAAAAACGAAGGGAGCCAGAAAAGATAGAACCACCACACAGGATCAGTAAGCAGTTTGCCGAGAAAGAAAGCCCATGTCTGCTTAAAAGTCAACAATTTAAACCAGCTGACTTTTTCAGGTTTATCAGCATTCTCAGCCGGTTCTTCGTGGTCGCTGTTTATATAAGCCAGTTCTTCTTTAGACAACTTTTTATGCACGTTTGGCGAGTGATAAATAAAACACCAGAAAAGAAGCCATACAAGGCCAATAACACCTGTCAGAATAAAAGCCCACTGCCAGCCCCATGCAACCGCAATAAGAGGCACTGTAAGAGGTGCGATAATTGCGCCTACGTTTGTACCCGAATTAAATATACCTGTTGCAAGAGCTCTTTCTTTTTTAGGAAACCACTCGGCAACGGTTTTGATTGCAGCCGGAAAGTTACCAGCTTCGCTTACTCCCAGCATACCTCTTGCAGCCATAAAGCCTAAAGTACCTGTTGAAAGAGCATGAGCAATAGCCGCAAGGCTCCAAATTGTTAAAGACAGCGCATAGCCGAGCTTTGTACCTATTTTATCTATAATGGCGCCTACGCCAAGCATTCCTACCGCGTAGCAAATCTGAAAAACCACTACTATATGAGCATAATCGGTTTCACTCCATTTAAAAATCGGCTCAAGGTAATCATCTTTTAAAAGGCTGATAACCTGACGGTCAAGATAGTTTACTGTGGTTGCAAAAAACACAAGCGACAGAATAGTCCATCTGTATTTACCTACAGCTCTTTTTTCTTCCATTAGCATTCTCCGTTTATTAAGTAGAACAATCAGTTTATTATGACGGAACCGAATGAACCTTTACGGGGATACCAGAAAACTATTTCTGATCCCTCTGTTTTACCAGCTCTACAGCAGCAGAGGTCATTGCCTTTATTTTAGCGAAATCGTTGGCGGCAATAAGATCGCCTTTAACCATCCAGCTGCCTCCGCAGGCAAGAATTTTAGAATATTTCAAGTAGGAAAGAAGATTAGCTTCGCTAATTCCACCGGTTGGAATAAACTTCAGATCTCCATAAGGAGCGGATACGGCTTTCAAGTAGTTCAATCCGCCAAGAGGTTCCGCCGGAAAGTATTTTACAACATCCAGGCCAAATTCAAGCGCGCGCTCAATTTCGGAAGGAGTTGCAATACCCGGTGTTATTGGAATTTCGTTTGCCAGACAGTATTCCACTACTTTTGGGTTTAACCCCGGAGAAACGATGTATTTTGCGCCAGCATCCACTGCCGATTTAACCTGATCTGTAGAAAGAACAGTACCGGCGCCCAATAGCATTTCCGGAAATTCTTTAGATATTTTTTCGATTGATTCTTTTGCCGCTTTTGTCCTGAATGTTACTTCGGCAACCGGCAATCCGCCTTCTATAAGAGCCTTGGAAAGCGGAATTGCGTTAGCCGCATCTTCAATAACAATAACAGGAACAAGACCAAGACGGCCTATTTCTTTTAGTATTGTGTGCATTATAACCTTACAGTATTTATCTATAGTTATTAATTAACTGGCTTGTTAAAGCCAGGCTTTAATTTTTTCAGCAACCTGGGTTCCTGTAAACCCGTATTTTTCGGCAAGGGTTTTGTACGGACCCGATGCCCCAAAACTACTCATGCCAATGGCAAGCATTCGGCTTCTTATCAAATCTCCCCATCCGGTCATTGTCGCAGCTTCTACTATTGCAACCGGTACGCCTTCGGGTAAAATAGATTTTTTATAAGCCTCATCCTGCTTTTCGAATACTTCTCTTGAAGGTATTGAAATAACCCGTACAGAGTATTTATCCTGAAGAAGCTTTTTTGCTTCAGCCGCAACAGGAACTTCGGAACCGGTAGCCGCAATTATCAAATCGGGCTTTGCTCCCTGCTCTTTTGAAATAATGTACGCGCCTTTAAGCATATCCTTTGGATTGAAATCCGCTTCTCTTTCAAAAGCTTCTATCTTTTGACGGGAAAGTATTAATGCAATTGGGCCTGTCTTATGCTTTAACGCAAAATACCAGGCGGCAGCTGTTTCAATACCATCCGCGGGGCGCCAAACAGTTACATTGGGAATAGCTCTAAGAACCGGCACATGTTCAACCGGTTGGTGTGTCGGTCCGTCTTCGCCCACAAATATGCTATCGTGAGTAAATACGTAAACCACAGGCAATTTCATTATTGCCGCAATTCTAATTACAGGACGCATATAATCGGAAAATACAAGGAAAGTAGCTCCAAAAGCCTTAAACCCGCCATACAAAGTAATGCCGTTTAAGATTGAACCCATAGCGTGTTCCCTGATTCCGAAATGGAAATTACGTCCGCCGAACTTACCCGGAGCAACAGCGTCAAACGCTTTCATATAAGTATTTGTTGAAGGAGCCAAATCCGCCGAGCCGCCAATGAAATAAGGAACCAGTTCACTTATTTTTTGTATAACTTTGCTCGAAAGGACTCTTGACGCAGCCTGCTCTTTTGGAGCCGAGGCAATAAGTTCATCAAAAAGATTTTCAGGCAAATAACCCGCTACGGCTTTTTCGTATAAATCGGCTTTTTCGGGGTTCTGTTTTTTCCAGGCTTCATATTTAGCATTCCAATCTGCGTTCTGTTCCGCAAGCTCTTTTTTACGGTTTGCAAATAAATCTTTTACTTCCTGCGGAACATAGAACTCCTTGCCTTCCGGGAATCCAAGATATTTTTTAGTTGCAAGAAGCTCTTCGGCGCCTAAAGGCGCGCCGTGAACACCCGAGGTATCAACTTTATTGGGGCTTCCGTATCCAATGTGCGATTTTGTTATAATAATAGTAGGTTTTTCCTTTTCGGCCCGGGCGGCTTCAATCGATTTCCTTATTCCTTCGTGGTCGTAAGCGTCAGTTGTAAGAACCTGCCATCCGTAAGCGCTGAACCTTTCCGAAATATTCTCCGAAAATGTAAGCTCGGTTTTACCTTCAATAGTAATATTGTTATCATCATAAAAGTATATAATATTACCAAGTTTAAGATGACCGGCTATGGAAGCGGCTTCGTGAGAAATGCCTTCCATCAAATCGCCATCGCTGACTATGGCGTAAATATAGTGATTGCCAAATAAATTATTCTTTTCGTCATTATATCTTTCGGCTGTCATTTTGGATGCAATTGACATACCAATGCCGTTTGTAAAACCTTGCCCCAAAGGACCTGTAGTTGTTTCAATTCCGGGAATGGCGCCATACTCAGGGTGACCGGCAGTTTTACTGCCCCACTGCCTGAACAATTTCAGATCATCAATGGAAACATCATAACCGCTTAAATGCAGCAATGAATATAAAAGCATTGACCCGTGACCCGCAGAAAGTATGAACCTGTCTCTGCCTGGCCATTTAGGGTTTTCCGGATTATGAACAAGATACTCGCTCCACAAAATAGCGGCAACATCGGCCATGCCCATGGGCATGCCAGGGTGGCCCGAATTGGCCTTTTGAACGCCTTCGGCGGCCAATAAGCGTATTGTATTGGCCGCAAGCGTTGTAAGACTATTATTATTAATCATAAATTATTTTACCTTTTAAATTAAACGGTATATGTGCTCGAAGCAGTTGTACCGCCCCGGCCAGTCCAATTAGTATGGAAGAATTCACCTCTCGGTTTATCAACCCGCTCATAAGTATGGGCGCCAAAATAATCGCGCTGGGCTTGTAATAAATTAGCCGGAAGCCTGTCCGTTCTGAATCCATCATAGTAATTCAACGCTGTAGAGATAGCGGGAACCCATATTCCGTTCAGAACAGCCGTGGAAACAACACGTCTCCAGGAATCCTGCGCACTTTCTATTTTTTCTTTAAAATATGGATCTAACAATAAGTTTGTAAGATCCGGATTTTTATCAAAAGCTTCTTTAATTTTACCTAAAAACGCGGAACGAATAATACAGCCGCCGCGCCACATTAAAGCTATACCGCCATTGTTAAGTTTCCATTTAAACTCTTCGGCGGCGGCTCTCATTAACACATAACCCTGCGCGTACGAAACAATTTTTGAGGCAAGAAGCGCCTTGCGAAGGTCTTCAATAAAGGCGTTCTTATCGCCTTCAAATTTTGGCGCAGGTCCGTGTAAAACTTTTGATGCGGCAACTCTTTCTTCCTTCATTGCGGAAAGACAACGACCGTAAACTGCTTCTCCAATAAGAGTCAAAGGAACTCCCAGGTCAAGCGAAGCAATTCCTGTCCATTTGCCTGTTCCCTTTTGTCCGGCCGTATCAAGTATTTTTTCAACAAGCGGTTGACCGTCTTCATCTTTTACGGCAAGAATATCGCGCGTAATTTCAATCAGATAACTGTCAAGTTCGCCTTTATTCCATTCCTTAAACACTTCGTGCATTTCATCGGCAGACATGCCAAGAAGATTTTTCATAATAAAATACGCTTCCGTAATAAGCTGCATATCTCCGTATTCAATTCCGTTATGAACCATTTTAACAAAATGACCGGCGCCGTTTTCGCCAACCCAATCGCAACAGGGGGAGCCATCTTCCACTTTGGCCGAAATTGCCTGAAAGACAGGCTTTACGAAAGGCCATGCGGCAGGTGAACCGCCAGGCATTATTGAAGGACCCTTTAACGCGCCTTCTTCTCCACCCGATACTCCGGTACCTATATACAGCATACCATTGTCTTCAAGATATTTTGTCCTGCGGATTGTATCAGGAAAATGGGAATTACCCCCGTCAATAATTATATCACCTTTACTGAGGTGAGGAATAAGCAATTCAATAAAATCGTCAACCGGTTTGCCGGCTTTAACCATAAGCATTATTTTACGCGGGGCTTTAAGAGAAGCAATAAGTTCTTCAATAGAATTTGCGCCTATTATATTTTTGCCTTTTCCGCGTCCCTCAACAAAATTGGTTACTTTTTCAACTGTTCTGTTAAATACGGCAACAGTAAACCCATGGCTTTCCATATTAAGCACAAGGTTTTCGCCCATTACTGCCAACCCAACTAAACCTATATCAGCCTGTTTATCCATTGTAATTCCTTTCTGTTATATTATTAAATGTTTAATTACTAACAAGTTTCAGAAATCATTTTTACGTTATGGTTTTGTGTTATTTTATCTTATAGGTATAAGATAAATACAAAGAGTCAGACTAACGCAAACCCTAAAGTTTCAAGTATTTTTTTTATTTCTTCGTTACCGTTTGACAATTTAATTTCGTAATAAGGAAACTCTCTTCGTACAGGATAGCTTCCTCTCTGCTTTTCAAAAGTTTCAACAGAATTTCTTAATGTTTTATCATCGTCCGCAATTTTATATGTTGCCAATATTGCTTCCGTAAGTATTTCCTGTTTGTTTTTACCGCCGCACTCAATTACAATTTGTTTGGGATTAGTTGGTATTGGAATCTGAGGCGGGAACCAGTTTTTTGCCATACCAAGTTTAAAAAACTCATTAATTCCGTTTACGCAAGCCGCCGTACCGTTTGCTTTTCCGTCTGAGGAATAACCCGCAATATGCGGCGTTGCAAAATCTACAAGCGAAAGCAGTTCCCTGTCAATGTCCGGTTCATTTTCCCAAACATCAAGCAACGCGGCAGATACTTTACCTGACTTAATAGCATTTTTCAAAGCGTTATTATCAACCACAGGCCCGCGCGATGAATTAAATACTATTTTAGGTTCTTTAAACGAATTAAAAAATGAATCATCCGCCAGATGAAAAGTTTTATCTTCTCCCGTTTTATTTAACGGAACATGAAATGTAATTATATCGCTTTGTTCAACAAGCTGCGTTAACGTAACAAATTTATCATTACCTTCTTTACGCGCGCGCGGCGGGTCGTTGAGCAATACATTAAGCCCCAGCAGTTTTGCGGTTTTTGCAACCTTGCTTCCAACATTACCAACGCCAACAATACCGAGTGTTAATTTATCAAAAGTTAATTTTTTTCTACCTGCAACCGAAACAATGGCCGATGAAATATACTGCATTACGGAACTTGAATTACAGCCAGGCGCGTTCATCCAGTAAATATTATTCGATTCGCAATACGCCGTATCTATATGATCGTAGCCAATTGTGGCGGTAGCAATAAACTTTACCGAAGAGTCTTTAAGAAGCTCTTCGCTGCATTTTGTTCTGGTTCGTATTATTAACGCATCCTTATCTTTTACCGCTTCCTTTGTCATATCAAAAGGATTATAGTAAAAAACATCGGCAACAGGTTCCAACACGTCTTTAAGCATTGGAATTTTATTATCCACAGCTACTTTTATTTTTACGCTCATATTAAACAATCAATATTTTAAAACTTTTTTAACTGGATTAAAATGCTCTGGTTATTACGTGTATTTTGTACACTTAATTTACAATAAAATCTATTAATTTGTAAACTAATTTACAAATCTGTTTTTATATGCCCATAAACCAAGCGCGGGGTTCGAGATATAGAATATCTCTTCTCCATCGGGCATAGTATTAAATCCGTCTTTTAATTTTTCAGGATCATACTTTTTCATCATTTCTTCAAGCGGAGCATAATTAAAATTCACTCCTTCAATCTCTTCTTTTGTCAGGTGTCCTGTACAATAAGTAATTTTAAAACGGTTTTCGGAAGAACCGTGAATAAGATGCGCGGCCGCGCTAAGATTATTTTTCAGATCCTCGTTTTCATCCGTAAATTTCAGTATCTCCGGAGTTGTTAGATAGCCGTATTTACGAATTAAACCGTCTATTGTTTTATCCTCGCCAAACTCTTTTAACGCCGGCGCAAGAATAACAAGTTCTCCTCCGTCATCAATGGCCATGCGGGTTCTGTATATGCTTTTGTTGCCAAGCCATGTGCTTTTAAACTCAGACGGATCGAGATATACAACAACTTTTTTTAACGGACTTTCGAGCATTTCGAAATTTACTTTAAGTGATAAATCGGCGGCCAACTTAAAGCACTCGAAATCGTTGCCAATAAACAAGCCTTTTACGGCAAGTTTGCCTGTTGAATCTTTGCCAACAACGGTTTGAATATATACAATTGGAAGCTTTGTGGCAAAATTATCGGAAGCATAATTCAACACTTTTCTAACGGGAGACTCGGCGCGCCCCATAATTCTTTCCATACCATATACGGCGCCCAGGAAATGACTTTTGTTTATTCCTTCCTTACCGCCTGTTCCAACAAAAATATTCTTGTTGTAATTTGCCATCCCAATAACTTCGTGAGGAACAACCTGTCCTATGGAAAGTATAAGATCGTAATTTCCCTCAACAAGCAGTTTGTTAACCTGTGCCGGCCATGAATAATTGATTCTTCCTTCGGATACTTCATTCAAATATTCGGCTGGGACTTCACCAAGCGTATAAATATCGTTGCGCCAGTTATGCACCCTGAATAAAGATTCAGGCACACCGGCATACATGGTATTAATTTCGGCGCTGGTCATAGGCACATGAGTCCCAATGGCAGGCAGCACATCAGTCAATGCCTGCTTATAATAGTCATATATGAAGCTGGTAATTATGCCCGCATGTGAATGGAAACGCGTAAAATCGGGCGGAATTGCCAGAACCTTTTTCTTCACATTCATTTTATCTAAAGCAGCATATACTCCGTTACGGATATCGTCTGCGCTCAAAGAATCACTTTCGCTACCACGGGCATAGTACAGCATTTTACTACTCCTTCCAGCTCGGATTTTCGGGCAGGTATTTGTTAAATTCTTCAATTAATTTATTTTCGTATTCGCCTTTATATGTTCCGGCAAAAAACTTGTCTAACGCTTCGGTATAAAATTTCTCCCAGGAAGCATCTTCATGCCCGGGATTTATAGGATAATAAAGCACGCCATTGGATTTCGCGGCGTCATAATCGCCGGGCGCGTCTCCAATCATAAGAATTTTGTCATCAGGGTATTTCCCTTTCGCTGCATATTTCAGATGTTCGGCTTTTGTACCAAGCTCCTGGCCGGCTATAAGTCGCACAAAACCATCTATGTTATGTTCCTGCCATTCTCTTGTTAAAGCTTCAACGGGAGTTTGCGAAACAACCATTGAATCCGCTTTTTCCCTCATCTTTATGAGCGATTCCTTTACATACGGAAACGGAGGAATATCAAATACCGTTTCTGCAATTGTTTTATTGACTTCTATTGACCAGGCAAGCACCATATTGATAATCGGGTCGTTTACTTCCGCGGCGTATTTTTCCAACGCCGGGTTACCAAGTTTGCTTTCTTTTTTAATCCATTCGGCTATTGGAGTTAAATCGGGCACGGCTGCATTTCTTAGTTTCACTTCTTTGCGTTCTTTCAGCAAATCCATTGCCCTTATAATTGCTTTGAACCTGTTAATGCCGCGTGTTTTTGAATATAGGTTTACAAACTCCCATGTTTCCCTTGCGTATTTGGATACTTTTTGAAGCCTGAAATGTTTTATAACATTCGGGCAAAAACATTCTTTTTGTTTTATTTCCATAGTATCAAACGCGCATCCGTCAGAATCGATACCAATGAAAAACTCTTTTTCCGGTTTGAGATCATCTAAAATTTTATGTGGATTCTCGCTCATTTTGTTACTCCGTTAAACAAATTAAAACTACCCTGTTAATTTATTTCTATATGCAGCTAACCAGTATTTAAATTGCTATTCAAATATAAATCAAGAATCGGGTTAAAGACTAATAAAATCAACTCTGTTGTAAATGAGGTTGCTTCGTCGAAGACTCCTCGCAATGACAATATTAATATTCAATATTAATATTCAATATTAATACTATTTACAGCATTAATCATTAACCCGAATCTGCAATATTTCAAATCACATGAGAACAAAAAACAATTAACCTGCCGCTTCAGGCTCGTAAGCGGGAAGTTTTTTATCGGCAAAAACCGGCTGCAGTTTTGCAAAACGCTGTATACCGTTTATTACCGGCACAGAAACCCAGTCTTCACCAATCAAAGGACGAACATAATTAATAAACTCATCAGTCACATCCGTTCTGTTTTTGGAAATCCATTTTTCCGGGAAGAACCTTTCGGAAAGGGCTACTTTTTCAAGCGGTACTTTATCGTAACGAACATTATAAATAAAGCCCGGTTCCCTTAAAATTGTTGACATCCAACCGTTGCCGTGATTAACGGCAATATCAACCGCTTTTTGCCCCACTTTATAAGCTTCATCAAGATCAACAGTGGAAGCGTAAATCATTGTATCGCGCTGGTCTGTTCCCATTACCTGCCCTCTCGCGGCTCCTCTTGCTTTTAAACCTTTTGAGTTCAGATAATTCACAACAGCCTGGTATACGGATAACTTGCTTGAGCCGAATGAAGTATGGCCAAAGGCGTCTTTAACTTCGCCTATGCCTCCAACATCAAACCCTTCGCTTATTACAACAATACAGCGGCCGTCTTTTTTAAGCTGATCGTTAACATTATCAGCAAGTTCTTCAATAGTAAGTTTCGATTCGGTCAGGTAAATCTGCAAAGGAATTTCCCTTTCCGGATCTGCAAGCCTTGCCGCGGCCGGAATATATCCAATCTTCCGCCCCATGGCCTGTAAAACAAGCACGGGATCAGCCGGAGAAGAACCGGAGTTCTCCTGGTTTGCGTTTTGAACAATATAAGACCAATATCTTGCTACGCTGCCATAGCCGGGGGTATGGTCAATTAATGTAAAGTCGCTGTCGCCAACATCGTTATCTATGGTTTTGGGCACTCCGGTGGCAACCAGTTCAATGCCTTTTTCTTCGGCAAGCTGACTGACTTTAAAAGCCGTGTGTTGGCTATCGTTTCCGCCAATGTAAAAGAAATAACCAATATTATGAGCTTTTATAACTTCCATAATACGCTCAAAATCCTTAACCTGTTTGTCCTTTAATTTGTATCGGCAAGTGCCAATACTACCGGCGGCAGGCGTGGTTCTGAGTAAAGATATTTCATCTTTTGGCTGAGCTGAAAGATCAAGGAGTTCTTCTTTAAGAACTCCTTCAATTCCGTGCCAGCCGGCGTAAACTTTATCGAACTTATCAGGGAACATTTTACAGGCATCAACAATGCCTCTCAACGAGTTGTTGATCACCGGCGAAGGTCCGCCTGATTGAGCAACTATTACATTCTTTCCCATAAATCTATCCTGTTATTACTTAATAAAAAGCAGCGTAAACAGAATTTAACTTATGTCACGCAAAAACTTACGAACAAGAACATAAAGATAATAATTTGCGCAAAGCAAGTTACTTGTATATTACTCCGCTGCGTTCAATTCCAAGTTCAAGGCCGCGCAACTCCGCCATACCACGTAAAAGACCAATTGCCGAATAACCGGGATTTGTCTTTTTCTTCAAATCATCAAGTATGGTATGTCCATGATCCGCGCGCATAGGGATAATCTCATCAGCTCTGTTGGCCGCATGGCGTTTTTTCTGCTCTTTAAGTATTGCCACAATTACATTGTACATATCCACATCGCCTCTCAAATGGCTTGCTTCATGAAAGCTGCGCTTGCCGTCTCTTTGAGTGCTTCTTAAATGAGCAAAATTAAGCTTATCGCCATATCTTTCAACCATACCTACCAAATCGTTATCGGGTCTTACTCCAAGCGATCCGGTACAAAGTGTAAACCCATTATAAATTGAATCGTATATATTTAACATATAAGCAATATCTTCTTCGGTACTTACTATTCTCGGTAAACCAAATAACGGTATTGGCGGGTCATCGGGATGAACGGCCATTCTAACACCTGCTTCTTCGGCAACAGGAATTACGGCTTTCAAAAAGTAAGCAAAGTTTTCGCGATATTGTTTTGTATCAATATCTTTGTAGGCTTTTAGTCTTTCACTAAACTGCTCAAGGGTATATCCTTCCTGCCCGCCTGGCAAGCCGGCAATAATGTTTTTCTGAAGCATATATCTTTTTTCATCGGACATCGATTCCATTTTTTCCTTTGCCTGCTCAAGTATTTCGTCATCGTAGTCTTTTTCGGCGCCTTCTCTATGCAACATAAAAACGTCAAATGCGGCAAATTCGGCAATATCAAATTGCAATGCTCTTGCTCCATCGTCAAGTTCCATTTCAAGATTTGTTCTTGTCCAGTCAACAACCGGCATAAAATTGTAGCAAATAGTAGGGATTCCTACCCAACCAACATTGCGGACACTCTTAATATAGTTCTCAATGTATTTATCACGAGTCGGTTTACCAAGTTTAATATCTTCGTGAACCGGAATACTCTCAATAACACTCCATGTTAATCCTCTCTTACGTGGAGGATTTTTGGAATAGTCCCATTCAATTACACGTTTACGTTTTTCCAAATCTTCAACTGTCCATACTTCACCAATAGGAATCTCATGTAAAGCAGTAACAATGCCGGTAGCGCCGGCTTGTCTTATATCAGCTAATGTAACAGGATCACTCGGACCGTACCATCTCCAGGTTTGCTCCATTCCCAAAATTATCTATCTCCTTTTATAAATATATTTTCAAATAATAAACAACAACATACGCTGCCGTCTGTATGGCATATCAAGCCATACGTTTAATTAAAGCCGGAAAAGTCCGGCAATAATTCGGCGGAAAAAAGGACATCTTTTCCGTTTTTCGGATAAGCTAATTATCCTAAGAATTAAACACCACTGTAAGCGTTAAATCCTCCGTCAACAGGAATAATAACGCCGGTAACAAATTTAGACAGGTCGGACAACAAATACAAAGTTGTTCCAATCAGATCATCAGGTTCGCCGAATTTACCCATCGGTGTTCCGTCAATAATCCTGTGGCCTCTTGCTGTAAGTTCGCCGGTTTTTTCATCTGTCAGTAAAAATCTGTTTTGGTTTGTAAGAAAGAAGCCCGGTGCAATTGCGTTTACTCTCACGTCCATTTTTGCAAAATGCACTGCAAGCCATTCGGTTAAATTGTTGATTGAAGCTTTTGCGGCGGAATAAGCCGGTATTTTTGTAAGCGGTCTGAAAGCGTTCATAGATGATATGTTCAAAATAACGCCTTCTTTCTTCTCCATCATTTCTTTTGCAAAAACCATTGTTGGAAGCAATGTTCCAAGAAAGTTAAGATTAAAAACTTTCGAAAAGCCTTCCATCTGAAGCCCGAAAAATGTGTCTTCCAGATGCGAAAGAGTTTCTTCGGTAACAAATTCCTCTTTTGCGGTAGCGCTCGGGTTATTTCCGCCCGCGCCGTTTATCAGAAAATTTACGCCGCCAAATTCTTTTTTAACTGTTTCGTAAGCCGCGTTTAGCGATTCCTTATCGAGTACATTCGCTTCCACGCCAATGGCTGTTGCGCCGGTTTCTTTTTTAACAGAGTCGGCCACTTTATCCGCAAATTCTTTTTTAATATCTAAAATTGCTACTTTTATGCCCGCATCGCCCAAACCCTTTGCAAGTGAACTTCCAATGACGCCCCCGCCTCCGGTGATTACGCATACTTTATCTTTTAAACCCCCTAATCCGTATTTACTCATTATAATCTCCTTTTTAGCTTATGTTTTATGCCTTTACGGCATTTTTACTTAACGATTTTATCGTTAACTTTACCGATTACTTAAAATACGTAGTTTTTGCATTATTGTCAAGTCAACTTAAAGCTTTTTAATATGTTTTTTACGCTCTAAAAAATGCCTTGCAAGTCCTTAAACAGCTTGCGAAACCGTCCCCCTTTCCGAACCTGCGTTGAAGCCGCCGCCGCTCTTTTATTTAACTCTGATTTGATGTTATTTTAGCTGCGCTTTTCATAATACAGTCCATAATCAGAGTTGTTTGGGCAGCTGAATACATATTGCTTTCAGCCAAACCGCCTTGCAGGAAATTTTCAACAACCTGTTTGATTAAAGGCATTTGTATATGCTCCGGATTTTCAAACAGGATATTTTCCTTTCGTTTTTTTATCTTTAAAACCACCGGTTCGTCTGTAAATGTGCTGAATCTGATACTCCCCTTTTCGCCATTTATAATAGTAAAATCATCGTCCGAAGCAGCGTCAAAATTCCAGCTACCCGAACATAAAACTCCGTTATCAAAAATAAGGTCTGTTTGCACATAATCTTCGGCATTATAATGTGAGGATAGTTTTATTTCGGAGTTTTTAACAACTCGAGTAATGCCTAAATAATATTGCAAAAGATTGATCTGATGACATGCCAAATCATAAAAGTAACCGCCACCGGACACTTTCCTGTCAACCCGCCAGTTATATTTGCCTTCAGCGTCATCACGAGTCAGTTTTTTATTCAGTATTATTTCAACTTTCTCAATTTCACCAATCCGTTTTTCATCAATAATCGTTTTTATCTTTTTGAATTTTTCAAGTTCGGGTCTGTAATAAGCTACAAACAGCTTAATATGGTTCTTCTCACATTCGGAAATCATTTCAAGACAGTCGTTATAATTCAAGGCCATCGGCTTTTCAACATATACGTGTTTACCCGCTCTTGAGGCCGCAATTGTATACTCTTTGTGAAAAGCAGGCGGGGCAGCTATATAAACAGCATCTATTTCGTCATTGTTTATTATATCGTTTGCATCGCTGTACCATTTTGGTACGTTGTGCCTTTGCGCATAATCTTTTGCCAAATCCGGGTTTCTTCGCATTACTGCAACAAGCTCGGAACCCTCAACTTTTTGGAAAGCGGGACCGCTTTTTACTTCGGTCACATTTCCGCATCCTATCATACCCCACTTTATCACTTTTTCGTTCATCTTATTTTGTCATTTCATTACTAAGCATAGTTAATCTACCTGTGGCAACGGCATTTTTTTTACGCTTTATTTTTTCATGCTTTCCAAATAATTGAATCTGTCAGAAATCAAATATCAATTTATAATAAGAAAGCATTATAAGCAATTGACACAGGACACATAAAAGTATATCAAAAACAAAAGTGATAAAAATTATGAACAATTTTATTCTTATTAAAAATATTTCTTTACTTTAAATACCATATTCAATATTTTAGACTAAACTAAAAACTCAATAAAGGGGAGTTTAATATGAAAAAAAATCTAATTCAATTGCTATCTGTTATTGTTTTGGCGCTTCTTTGTAACTCGGAAGTGCTTGCCGTAGGCGCATTATTTGCAAGACCCCGGTTCAGTACTGCTCAGTACCAAACAATGTGGATAAAAAACGTACAGACAACTGTTTCAATTGAGGAACAGATTGCTGTCACACATGTAGACCAAACATTCAACAACACGCTTAATACTTCGGTAGAAACAATATTTATGTTTCCTCTGCCCGAAAGCGCTACTGTTTCAGAGCTTGTTTACTGGGTAAACGGCCAACGTTTTGTAGCCGAAATACGCGAACGCTCCGCTGCTGTTCAGGCATACAACAACCAGGTGAGAAGCTGGATGGACCCGGCCCTGCTTGAATACCTTGGGAACAACCTTTTCAGACTCAGTATTGTGCCGGTTGCAGCAAATTCCGATGTCAGAACCGAAATCACTTATGTAGAACCATTAAATTACGAATTTGGCAAAATATCGTATGATTTCAGGTTGAATACACTTGGCCTCTCATCAAAGCCATTACAGAAAGTAACATTAAATGTAGACGCCACCACAAAATTTTCGTACAAGTATTTCACTTCGCCGTCTCATCAAAATTCCACCGGCGCAAGCATGACAAAACTGGCCGACAACCATTACCAGTTTATGTATGGAGATGAAAATTACTATCCCAACAAAGACTTTACCATCGAATTTGCGACCAAGCGTTCGGAAATTGAATTTGACGCTTTAAGCTACAAGCCTACCGTTTCAGATTCCATGGGGACTGATAGTTTTTACGCTATATGGATTTCTCCTCCCGATAGCGTAAACACACAAAATATTATTCCCAAAGACATTGTTTTTACAGCCGATGTTTCCTCAAGTATGGACGGTACAAGAATGGCCCAGATAAAGGAATCTCTGAATTACTTCGTCTCGCTTCTTGCACCGTACGATAAATTCAATATTATAACCTTTGGTACTTTTGTAAAAGCCTTTAAACCGGATTTGGTATCCGCCACTACTGAAAATATCACGGCGGCAAAAGACTTTATCAATCAGCTTTATGCTCTTGGCTTAACCAACATAAATGAAGCGCTAACAACTTCGCTTAAGCAAAGTTACCAGGATTCCACCTCAAACAACATTATCTTTTTTACTGACGGGTATCCCACTTGGGGCGATACTTTACCTGCCAATATTCTTAATAATGTAAAACAAAATAACACAAAGGGAACAAGAATTTTCTCTTTTGGCGTTGGCGAAGAAGTTAGCAAGGCTTTTTTGCAGGACCTGGCCAGCCAAAACCACGGGTACAGTAAGTTTATTACTACAAATGATAGTATTGCAATTGTTGTGGAAAACCATTTTAAAAAGATTTCGTACCCGGTTTTAACAGACATATCAATCGTTTTTGAAGGAGCTCAGCCATACGATATTTACCCGAAAACTTACGAAGATTTGTTCTGGGGAAATCAGGTGCTTCAGTATGGGTTATATAAAACCGGAGGGTTTTATAATATTACCCTGAAAGGTAAAATACGCTCTAACCCGGTTGAATATAAACAATACGTTTACCTGAGCGATTCCACCGGTTCCGGGCATCGTTTTGTACCGCGCCTTTGGGCCGAAAACAAAATTAATTATCTACTGAACTTAATTGCCACTTATGGCGAAACAAAAGAGCTTGTTAACCAGATAATTGAACTAAGCGAAAGATTCCAAATATTAACTCCATATACCGCGTTTTATATTGACCCAACAACAGTTGTAAAACCTGATAAAAACAAAACTGAAATTACGGATTTTGTTTTAAGGCAGAATTACCCCAATCCGTTCAATCCGGATACCAGAATTTCTTATTCTCTGCCAGCCGGCAAAGCTTCTTACAGAGTAATTGTAAGAGTATATAATACGCTGGGTCAATTGGTAAGAACGCTGGTAAACCGCGAACAGACGCCTGGCAATTATACAGTAACCTGGGATGGGAAAGATACTTTTAACAAAGCCGTTGCCAGCGGAGTTTATCTTTATACCATCGAAACCGGTGATGTTGCTATCACCAAGAAAATGGTTTTGTTAAGATAAACGGAAAGCGATTTTTACAACTATAAAAAAATATATAAAGTTTGGAGTTTTTATGACAAAAAGGATCACCATATTACTAATGGTTTTATGCGCGGCCTTGTTTATTAACGCGCAGATAAAACAAAAATACGATATTATCCCCCAACGCCTTGCTAAAAACCAGGCATATTCCCTGGCTAAAAGCGCTGCGGATTGCGAAATATCCAACAATCAGTTTGATATTACAAACTTAAACGGCGGTTATTATACAATTGGGACAAACAAAGGCCTTTCAAGTTCAACTCTTGATGATAATTGCCAAATAACCTACGGACACCCGTTTGCCAAAACTTCCTATCCCCTGTTTTCAGTGGATGGCAATTGGTACAAACCGGATGATTACTTTTCTTCAGGCGACTTATCAAGCATCAAAACTAATGGCGATACAATTACATTTACAGCTATAAAAAAGGGCATAATTTCCGTTTCGTTTTCATTATTTTTATCAGGACAGGATCAAACGGTTAAAATTAAAGAAAGCGTACAGAATCTTGATTCAAAAGAGCACAGTATAGCTTTGGGCCTTGTATTTGACCCGGGGCTTGGAAAAAACGGAGACGCGGCCTTGTTGATTAACGGCAGTTACATTACCGCCCCCCAGGTGCTTCAGTCAAACGCGGTTCCCTCGGTTTTTACACTTTGGGAAAAGAATACCGGTTCAAAAGGAATAGGAGTTGATGTAACTTTTGCTAACAAGCCCAACACCGTTTCTGTTGGCAACTGGAATTCGCTTTACAATAACCGAGCCCCCGAAACGTTTTTAACCGGAATGGATATTTACGATTTGCTACTGAAATTTTACTGGCCCGAAATCAGCATTCCGGCAGGCTCCGGATCAGAGTATGTAGCTTCAGTTGCGTTAAAAACTCCCGATTTTGGTAAAGGATTAATTACCCGCTGGGATTTGCCTTCGTACATAGACCTATCCGATAATTTAATGTACCCGCAAAAAATAAGTTCTTATGTACAAATTCAGCAATCGGCTTCGCAGTTATATTCAGCCCCTTCGTTGCAGGTATCGGCTCCCGAAAGCATAATACCCGACCAGACTGCATATAGCTATACTTCAACATTCCCGGCATTCCAGTCAGTTGCTTTTACTCCGCAAGTGATATACCTGGAAGCTGCTCCGGAAATTGTGCTTAAACTTGTAAACGGAAGCGATGTAATAGACGAGATACACAAAAAGATATTTATCCCTGCCACGCCTATTTCAGATTCGGGCCTGGTTGTGAAAATAGACACTCTTATTACCAACAAGCTGCCAAAAGTATCAACCATTTTCGAAGCTCAGAATAAAAGCACTGGCGCCCTTTTGCTAAGCCTGAATAAAAAAAATGTTTTGTTAAATGAAGATTCAAAACAGATTACTGATTTCACCATGACGAAAGATACTTCTGGAGGCACTCAGGCGGTGGATATTGTTTTTGCTCTTGATGTAACAGGAAGTATGAGTAGCGAGATTGAAGGCGTTAAGCAAAACATAGAAGAGTTTGCAGACAGCCTTACAATGCAGAAGATAAGCTTCAGAATAGGAATGGTTACATTTCTGGATATAATTGAGAACATATACCCGTTTACTTCAGACGTTCAATTGTTCAAACAAAATGTGGCGTTGCAGTATGCACATGGTGGCGGAGATTTACCCGAAAACTCATTGGAAGCTCTGCTCGATGCAACGCGCTTCGATTTCAGGAAAAACGCCAAGAGAATTGTAATCTGGATAACAGACGCCAGCTATCACGAAAGTGATGGCGTTACACCATTGGCAAGACAGGTTGTAATAGATTCCCTTTTACGTAATGGTATAGTTGTAGACGCAATTGGAGCAAGCGATTATAAATCCTCATTTTATGATCAAATTACAAACGCGACCGGAGGAAACTATTTTGATATCAATGGTAATTTCCGGGATATATTGCTCAGCATTTCAAGAATAAACTACGCGTATAAGTATCTTCTTACATATCAGTCTCCTTCAACTTCCACAAGCGCGCGTACCATAAATTTAAAAGTTATTTACGCTGGCGTTGGCGGAACAGCTTCGGTTACTTATTCGCCTTCTTCACCCATAATCAACAAACCTGTTGAGAAAAGATTCTCTTTTTACCCGAATCCTTTCAATCCCGAAATTGTATTTCATGTCAACAAGGAAGGCTATGCAAATGCAAAGATAAGGATATATAACTTGCTTGGACAAGTAGTAAAAGAACTCAACTTTAGCGGAGACAACATCCACAACGTAATGTGGAACGCAAAAGACGAATGTGGAAAAACCGTCAGCTCCGGTTTTTATATAGCGTCACTTATGCTTTCTGCTCCCGGTAAAAGTCCATATACCGAATCAGCTAAAATTTTATACTTGAAATAAAGGGGTAAACTGAGATGAAAATGAAATATATGTTTTTATTTGTTTTGTTATATGCAGCCAATAACTGCTTTGCAACCGGCTTATTGATGCCGGAAGCCAAAAACTATCCTAAGGATTTTTTGAAATTGCGTTCCAGCAAGGTCACTGTCAACATCAATGGATTAACGGCCGAAACAATTGTATATCAGGAATTTGAAAATGAATGGAGCGACTCCACAGACGCGGTTTACTCATTCCCCTTGCCAGAAGGCGCAAGGGCAACCGATGTATATTACTGGTACAAAGACAAATTATACAAGGCAGTATTAAAAGTTAAAGAACAATCCACCAACCCCGGGACCGGCGAAGGAGGCGTAGCCGCGCTTGTTAACAGCTATATTGGCGCCAACGGAATCAAAATAGAATTCAAAGGCATACAACCCGGAACCACACAAAAAATCGAGCTTCATTACGTAAGTATTTGCGATTATTACAAGGGCAACACAGCTTATACATTTCCGCTAAATACTGTTTCCTTTTTAACATATCCAATTGATAATGTAGAATTCAATATTAATATCAAATCCAGTTCCGATATTAAAAATTTCAGCATTCCATCATTCATCGGCTATAAAACAAACCAGGCTACAAGTAAGGATTTGACCGCAACAATGCAGTTTTCAAAATTCTACCTTGATAAGGATTTCTCTTTCAAGTTTGAGACATTTACAAGTTCATCCGTCTATGACTTTTACTCAAACAACAGAGACACAACCGGCGGACATTTTGTTTTATATACACGTCCGCAGGATACTGTTTCCACAGATAGCGTGATCAGAAAAAACGTAGTGTTTCTTATTTCTAATAGCAGCAATATGATTGGTTCTCTTTTTTCAACAAGCATAAGAGCCATTTCAAATTCGCTTGATAAACTTTCGCCAAACGATAAGTTCAACATAATAACTTTTAATTATAATAACTCATCCTGGCAAAGCAGCTTAATTAACGCGACTTCCGCAAATATAGCGGCAGCTAAAACTTATCTTGCCGGAATTACGCAAAGCTATGGCTCGGATTTAAATTATGCAATAAAAGTAGCGTTCAACCAGTTTACGGATTCGGCTGCAAATAATATCATACTCGCTTTTTGTGAATCAAATTCAAACGCCGACCCTAAAAGTCTTGAAGCTCTAAACAAATATAAAACAGGAATCTTCCCTATAGCCGTAGGTAGTATTCCGGATCGTTCAAGACTTGAAATGACCGCGGAATTAAATTACGGTTTTGTAACTTATCTGATGACGCAGGAGGAAGTCAGCGGTAAAATAGAACGGGTAATTGCCCAGGTCAGCAAACCTTTACTTAAAGATGTAAGATATGAATTTGGAGGAAGCAATATCACCAGTATCTCGCCTTCAAAACTTCCATCCGTTTATGCCGGTTCCGCTTTTTATATAACCGGCAGATATAAAAAAGCCGGCAATACTCCGTTAAGTATTGCGGGAACTACGGTTTCTGGCGTTTACGCAATTGATGTTATGTTGAATTTCGAAAATCAGCAAAGCCAGTATTTGTTTACCGAGACTCTTTGGGCTAAAAACCAGATTGATGAGCTGGAACGACAGATAGCAATTTACGGAGAAACAGCCGCGCTTAAACAACAGCTTATTGATTTGAGTCTGAAATACAACATAAGATGCCGCTATACAGCTTACATAGCTGACTATAGCACCACTCCAACCGGAGTACAAAAACCAAAACCCATTATAGTTACAACTTCATATATAGCCGGTAATTATCCTAATCCTTTTAACCCAACAACAAGAATACGGTTTTACATAAGCGGCAATGACGCGGCAAAACTTAAATTCCTTAAAATTTATAATGTATTAGGACAGCTTGTTGCGGTTATTGATATAACCGGATATGGCGAAGGCTGGCATGAAGCAATTTTTAACGCAAATAACGCTATGGGCGCAAGCCTTTCAAGCGGCATTTATTTTGCAAGACTGCAAATTGGCGAAGCCTTTGTAAATACAATACGGCTTAACCTTATTAAATAAAGTTTCTAAACCTGCAAACAAAAAAATAATGTTCTTTGCGTGACATGGACCATTTCATGTCACAGTTTTTCTCCGCGTGGCATGAGACAACTCCATGCCACATTTTTTCCACTCGGCATCAGACAATTCCATACCACAAATTTTCCACTGTATAGTAACAGACCATTCCATGTTCCATTTTTTTCTCCGCATGGGAAAAATATTCCACATTTTTTTCTCCGCGTGGCATGGACCACTCAATGCCACGGAGTTTATATACTAAGTATCCGTTTGAAAAGCTTAATAACAAAACGAAGTGGTGTCCGGATATAAAAAAAGCCGTCTCGTTTTGGTAATTGAGACAGCCTTAAATTTAAAATGTTGTGAAGCAAATATCAGTATATAAACACAACTGTGTTTACCAGCCGCTATCCCCTTTCTTTTCTGTTTCTTTGGCCGGCGCCGAAGATGAAGAGGAAGAAGATGATGATCTGCCACCGCCATGAATATGGCAATACTCCGGCATGTTGCTTGATTTAACAATATCAGTAATTTTATCCGGACAATTATCCGTTGCAAGCCTTGATTCTCCAGCAGAAATAGATTCGCGACAGAATTGTACAGTACTTACTCCTCCCGGCAAAGTAAAGTATTCAAGAGGTATGCCCAGCTCTTTATAAACTCCCGCCATAAACTTAGCCCATACAGGCAAGGCGGCTCTTGCGCCCTGTCCGTACCAGCCGTTAAACTTAACACGGTGGTCATCAAAGCCAACCCAGGTGCCGGCAACAAGCTGAGGCGTAAAACCAATAAACCATGCATCGGCAAATTCCGTGGTTGTACCGGTTTTACCTGCGGCAGGTCTGTAGAAATATTTTTTAACTCCCGCGCCTGTACCGTAAGTAACAACATCCTGCATCATGTTGGTTATTATCGCCGCGGTCTGTTCCGAAATTGCTACTCTGTATTCAGGATAGAATTGGTCAATTGTCATACCGTTTCTATCTTCAATTTTCATAATTGAATTTGGAGTAACATAAACTCCCTTGTTCGCAATAGCCCCGTAAACGGAAGTCATCTCCAGCGGAGTAACTTCCGAAGCTCCCAAAGCGATAGATGGGAAAGCGTTTAATTTTGAGTTTATCCCCATCTTTTTGGCATAAGTAATTATCTGGCTTATTGGAGCCATACCCGAAATTACAAGCCGCCCGGCCACAACGTTGCTTGAACGGGCAAGAGCTTCGCGCATTGTAATATACCCGGAATAGTCCGATTCGCTGTTTGAAGGAGACCATCCGTTATAATCAAATTTCTGATTCAGCATAGCGTACGCCGGATAATAACCGTTATCAATTGCAACTGTGTAAACAATAGGCTTAAATGAAGAACCCGGCTGACGCCTGATTTGCGTCACGTGGTTAAGCCCGTATGCAAATTCCTGATTCTCGCCCCCAACCATGGCTTTAATCTGTCCCGTATGAGGATCCATGACAACAAAACCGATCTGTATTCTCGATTCCATTCTTTTTACGGAATCAATAAAAGTGTGATCGTATCTTAATCTATTGGCAATACGCTGACGTTCCTCGTTGTTATCCGCATTTTTATATTCATCTGTGTTGCGTATGTCTTTTTCAACAAGACTTGCGAGCAACGACTGGTTTTTATCCCAGCTCCAGTTTTTATTGAATATTTCCTGATATTCCTTTAAATGGTCAGCCGCAACCTGATTCGCAATTTTCTGCATACGCATATCTATGGATGTATAGATATTAAGTCCGTCACGGTAAAGGTTATAGCCATACTTATCGGCCATCGCCTCCATCTGCTGCCTTACATATTCCATAAAGTGAGGCGCAATACTCTTGAAACGATTAAGTTTCTGCGGAGTGAGAGTAATTGGCTGGTTTTTATACTTTTCGTATTCCTCACGGGTTAGTTTGCCGTCATTAACCATATTGAGCATAACCGTATTACGGCGCATCAGCGCGTTCTGAGGGTTTTTAATAGGATCGTACACAACTGAAGATTTAAGCATAGCAACAAGCAACGCCGATTCCGGCACTGTAAGGTCTCTTGCCCGTTTATCAAAAAATATTTTAGCCGCGGATTCAACTCCGTAAGCGCTTCGGCCAAAGTAGGAAACATTCAGATAAAGCTCAAGAATTTCCCGTTTGGTAAAATTCTTTTCAATCTGTATTGCCGAAATCCACTCGCGCATTTTTCTTACCACCGTAGCGAACTTTGATTCGTTCTTGCCTTTTAGCTTGTACAGGTTTTTTGCAAGCTGCTGAGTAATGGTACTTGCCCCTCCTCTGTTGGAAAGGGTCACAAGGTTTTTAGCCATAGCCTTAAAGAAGCGGTCAAAATCAACGCCCCAGTGATCATAGAATTTTTTATCTTCCGTAGATATAAGCGCGTTAATAAGATGTGGCGGAACGCTGTCTATATCGGTTTCAATTCTGTTTTCAATATAGAACTGCCCCAGCAACTCGCCATCCGCGGTAAAAACCTTGCTTGCAAGCTGAGGTTTGGGGTTTTCAAGCTCTTCAAGCGAAGGCAAACCAATTAATATATAAATGACAAACGCGAGAGCCAATCCCGAAAAAATGTAAGCGTATATCTTTTTCTTTTTACTTCCCGGTTTTTTGGTTTTATCCTTTTTACCACCGTCTTTAGTTTTATCAAAATAGGCGTCAAACTCACTATCAGATAGATTTTTGATATTCATCTCTTATTTCCAATCAACAATTTCAAATTTATTACCCGAATACACTCCATAACAGGGCGCATCCAGCCACGAACCAAGATTAATGTATTCCCCGCCGCCTGTCTTTTTCCGGCAGCGTTTATGTAAATGCCCCATAACAACAAAATCGAACCCCTCGTTTATTTTATTCATTGCAGCTTCATAAAGGCCGTCTTCCTCGCCATAATCTTTTTTTGTAGTATAACCGCGGCTTTTTTTACTTGTCCGGCTGGCAATGCCTATACCCACATCCGGGTGAACAAGCGAATAAAGCCATTGTATTTTTTTATTTCGCAAAACTTTTTTCAAAATATTATAACCCAAATCGTTCTTTACAAGACCATCGCCATGGGCAACAAATATTTTTTTATTTCCTGTATTCAATATAACAGGTTCTTCAAACAATTCGGCTCCTATTTCCTTACAAAAAAAATCTCTGTGCATAAAATCGTGATTACCAATAATATACTTTACCTTTATGCCTTTTTCAACCAGATCCTGCAAAGCCGTCAGCGTTCTGAAAAAACCTTTTTGGTAAACACGGCGATATTCAAACCAATAATCGAACAAATCGCCAACAATGTATAATTCAGTAGCATCCTTAGAACAAAACTCTAAAAAACGGACTAACAGCCGCTCTTTTGCTTTTTCCTCTTCGGCAGATTGCAGCCCAAGATGAATATCCGAAATAAAATAATATTTTTCTTCTTTTTCCAAATAACCTTAAAAATCTAATTTTTATCTTCCCCTGAAGTAAAATACGCCAGGAGCCAGTTATCCGGATCCATAAGTATTTTAACAGGTTTTTCTTTTAGAACAAACTCAAATGTCTTTTCCTTTGAATCCACATTAACAGTTCGCTGTGTAAAGTTGCTTTCCCCCTTAAAAATAAACTTAATATCCAAAGGGAACTGAAATTCGGGATACTCCTGCTGAAACTGTTTTATTTTAACCGTCACCTTATATCCACCGTCAACTTCAACAGTATTTACAGAATACGAGGCCTCAATAATACCTGTGCCCTCATAAACCCACTGTTTAAAAAAACGGGTTAAATCCTTACCCGACATTTTACCGCATAACGCCACAAAATCTTCAGTTGAAGCATTTTTGTATTTAAATGTTTCAAAATAAGTCCTTAAAATACTAAAAAAAACGGAATCTCCCGTCTCTTTTCTTAGCATGTGTAAAACCCATGCGCCTTTATTATAAATTGTCTGCGAAAAAAGATCTCCGTCTGTATTATACAGCCTTTCCCTGAAATACCTTTTGTATTTGGAACTCATGGTCGATTTAAGAGCGTCAGGCCCTGAAACGGCTTCAAAATAGAGAGCTTCGGAATAAGTCGCAAATCCTTCGTTAAGCCAGATATCTTTCCAGGAAGCGGGGGTAACCGCGTCTCCCCACCAATGATGAGCAAGCTCATGCACATAAACATCGGAAAAGAATTTTCTACCAGAAACCAGATTACTACCAATAGTGGTAATTGTCTGGTTTTCCATAGCGCCCATCTGCCATAAAAACTCGGCAACACCGTATTTTTCGTCCATAAACGGGTATTGCCCGAACAAATTTTCAAATACCTTAAGATATTTGGGATGATCTTCAAAATCGGTCTTAGCGCTTTTTACATGCTCCGGTATCGCAAAATACATCAGTTTAAGAGAGTCCCCCTTTTCGTTGACGTAGTAATCATCAAATTCCGTATAATTTGAGGAAAGCAGACATATAAGATAAGTGGCAATAGGATGTTTTGTTTGCCAATGATAAGTCCTTTTTCCTCCCTGTTCCTTAACATCGGCCAAAATGCCGTTTGAAACTGAAACCCGCGGGGTATCGTTTGTAATTCTTATATCAAGAGTGGCTTTATCCGATGGCATATCGTTGCAGGGGAACCATGTTGACGCGTAATTAGGTTCGTTTAACGAGTACACAAGCGAATTGTTGTTTATTTCCCCAAAGACAAATGAAGAAAGCCCCATACGCTTAGGCCGCCCTTTATAGGCTATGTCAATTTTAAAGGTATCTGTTATGTTTTTATTTATCGGTATGGTCAACACAGATCCTACATTAGTATAGGCGGTTTTTATTCCGTTAAGTTTAATATCGGTAATTGTCATGTTATCGTAAAAGTTCAGATCTATTTGCGAAAGGGACTTGTCCGTAACCACTCCGGTAACAGTTGCAAAAGCTTCTATGCTTTTGTTTTCGGGAAAAAGCGAGATGTTTATGTCGTAATGCAATACATCAATTTTGTATTGATTGGCCGAAATGTAATTTGTATCAATTTCTTCCGGAAAAGGAGTGTTTAAGTCTTGAATATTATAAAAAGTAATCTTATTATTAACATTAGCAATACAAAACGCTGAAGGAATCAAAATAGCGCAGCAAAAAAGTAAAAATAGAAATCTAAAATTCTTAAACAATCCGTTTCCTGTATATATGAATCGATAATTTATAAAAAACAATATTTAAAGTTAATAATTTCTTTGATTGCCAATCAATTGTAAATTAAATATATTTAAAAAAAATTATGAGGGTTATATGCCTTATACTGGTTCTTCCATACTAAGAGATACAATTACAATGATTTTGGCCGGTGGTCAGGGCGAACGGTTGTATCCGTTGACAGCTTTCAGAGGCAAACCGTCCGTTCCTTTTGGCGGTAAATACAGAATAATAGATTTCGGACTATCAAACTGCCTTAATTCCGGACTCAGAAAAATATATGTGTTAACTCAATATAAATCCGATTCTCTTAACCAACACATTTTTGAAGCGTGGAGCATTTTTAACCCCGAGCTTGGCGAGTACATTTACTCTGTTCCCCCTCAGCGTAAAGTAAGCGGCGACTGGTATCTGGGAACCGCGAATGCTATCCAGCAAAACCTGAATTTAATTTCGAGCGATGAAAAGTGTAAATGGGTGCTTATTTTAAGCGGCGACCACATCTACAAGATGGACTATATTAAAATGATTCAATATCATATTGATAAAAACGCGGACTTGTCGCTTGCATGTATTGAGGTTCCCAAAGAAGACGCGAGTAGGTTTGGCATTGTTGGCGTGGATGACGATTACGTTGTAAATTCATTTATAGAAAAACCGGCTTCCCCGCCCGAAATTCCCGATAAGCCGGGTTATTCTTTTGTAAATATGGCCATTTACATTTTTAATGCTGCCGTTTTAAGGAATGTATTTGCCGAAATGGAATCGAAAAAAATCAAGACTCACGATTTTGGACAGGATGTTATACCTTACATGGTTAAATCCAAAAGACGTGTTGTTGCCTATAAATTTGAAGATGAAAATAAAAAGCTTTCTCCTTACTGGAAAGATATTGGTACAATAGAAAGTTATTACGAAGCAAGCATGGACCTTATAAGCGTTACGCCTGAATTTAACCTTTACGATACCGACTGGCCGATAAGAACACACCAGGGGGGACAATTTCCTCCTGTAAAGACTCTTTCTCCAGGCGAGGAAAGAATTGGACGTACGTTAAACTCTCTTATTTGCGATGGAACCATTGTTTCAGGAGGTCTTGTTGAAAGAAGCATATTGGGCCCGAATATAAAGGTTAACAGTTATTCTTATATAACAGACTCCATTATTTTCAATCATTGCCAGATAGGCAGAAGCGCGCGTATACGCAGAGCTATCATAGATAAAAACGTACGCGTTCCGGAGGGCGAAGAGATTGGTTTCGATTACGAAAAGGATAAAAAAAGGTTTACCGTAAGCGAAAGCGGTATTGTTGTTATTCCTAAAAATTACACTTTTCGTTAGTATGTTTAAGCTGCCCGAACGGGCAGCTTAAACCTGTTTTAAGTCATTATATGTATAATTGCCATTTGATGTTTAAAAATTTGAATTAATGAACCCGACTCTTGAAGCAAAGCTTGCTAATTTACCCGATAAACCGGGTATTTACCAGTTTTTTAACGATAAACGAAAAGTTATTTACGTCGGCAAGGCAAAGAACCTGAAAAACCGAGTACGTAGTTATTTCCATAATTCAATAACTTCTCCCAAAACGCTTGCCCTTGTCAGTAAAATAGCAGACGTTGAAATGATTATTACAGAGAACGAGCTTGAGGCTTTCGTTCTTGAAAACAATCTTATAAAAGCTCATAAACCCCGTTATAATATACTTCTTAAGGATGATAAGACTTACCCGTTCATAAAAATTACCAACGAGCCATTTCCGCGTATTTACCCGACAAGAAAGGTAATAAGGGACGGATCTAAATATTTTGGCCCCTACACCGAAGTAAAGAGTATGAAAGCGGCTTTAAGAACTATTAACCAGATATTCAGAATAAGGAATTGTCATCTTATTCTTAACGAGGAAAATATAGAGAAGAAAAAGTTTAAAACCTGCCTCGATTATCATATAAAAAAATGCGATGGCCCCTGCGAGGGACTTGTTAAACCGGAAGAATATCAGGAGATGGTCAACGAAGTTACAAAACTCCTTAGGGGTAAAACCGATGATTTGATTACCGAATTAAAAAACAAAATGCAGCGCTACGTTGAAGAGCTGAAATTTGAAAAAGCGGCCGATATAAGAGATAAAATAAGCCACCTTGACGCGATTTATTCAAAACAGAAAATTGTAAGCAACGATAACATTGACCGCGATATAATTGCTGCCGCGAAAGAAGACAAGGATGTTGCCGGTTCAATACTCAATATACGCAACGGCAAGATTGTGGGTAAACAACAAATAAGGCTAAGCGTTGAGATAGAAGCCGCCTTGTACGAAATATACGCGGCAATAATAAAATTCTTTTATGGCGAGTTTACCGAGGTGCCGGATGAAATTGCGGTTGAGGAGCTTCCGGACGATTCGGAATCGCTGATTGAATGGTTATCTTCAAAAGCGGGCAGAAAAGTTAAGTTTTTAGTGCCTAAAAGAGAAAGCGACTTAAAATCTCTCATTAAAATGTGCAAAGAAAATGCTATATTGCAGTTGAAAGATTTGCAACTTCAGCGGATGAAGAAAGAAGGCAATGTGCCTTATGTTCTTACAGCTTTGAAAAGGGATTTAAGACTGAATGTTCTGCCAAGAACAATTGAGTGTTTTGATAACTCAAATTTGCAAGGCAGCGATCCCGTTGCAAGTATGGTTGTTTTTGTTGATGGTAAACCTAAAAAGAGTTTATACAGAAGGTTTTTAATTAAAGAAGTTGTGGGCCCGGATGATTTTGCCAGCATGAGGGAAATAATAAAAAGAAGATATTCCCGCGTTTTATCCGAAAATTTGCCGATGCCGGAATTAATTATGGTCGATGGCGGAAAAGGACAGCTTTCGAGCGCTGTTGAAGTTTTGGAAGAGCTTAATATTAAAAATTATAATATTATAGGGCTTGCAAAACGCCTCGAAGAAGTTTTTTTTCCTAATAATTCCGAGCCGGAGTCAATTCCCAAAACATCTTCAGGATTAAAATTGTTACAGCAGGTTCGCGATGAAGCGCACCGCTTTGCCATAACCTTCCACAGAGAAAGAAGAAGCAAACGAACAATTACTTCGGAATTGAACGAAATAAAAGGAATTGGGCCAGGTACCGTGGAACTGCTTCTTAAAACTTTTGGCAGCGTTGAAGTTATAAAAAATACTGAATTAGATAAACTTGAGCAGACCGTTGGCAAGAAAAAGGCAACTATAGTAAAAATATATTTTGAACAAAAGGAAAAATGAAAAGATTAACAAGTCTTTTGACTATTATTTTCGTGGTTTTATTCGCATGTGTTCAAGCCAAAGATAAAGAAAGAAAGTTCTCCAAATTTCCGCTTGATGATTACAGGGCTTTATTCAATTATTCAAAAATCAGAGATACGCTTTATACTTTATCCGATTCTTACATTGATGTCAATTTAAAAACTCAATGGGCTAACCTTCATTTAAAAGATGGCAGCATAAAACCTTTTAAAGTTTCATCGGGAAACGGTAAACTAAAAAAAGCCGTAAGTACTAAAACGGGTCTTTATGTAATTCAAAGCAAAATGGTAAAATGGAACTCAAAACAGTTCGATGAGACCGTTATGCTTAACTGGCTTGGATTTAATTTCGGCATAGGTTTTCATGCTCTTGAAACAAAGGGATATTACAGAAACCTTGGCAGAAGACCCAGCTCTCACGGTTGTGTAAGAGTTTCGCAGGAAGACGCCAAAATGCTTTTTGAAAAAGTACATCTTGGAGCCCCGGTTATAGTGCACGAAGGTTACTACGCGGTAGCTATTCAGTTTGCAAACCCAAGCGTAAAATATACAATACCAAACTCAAGAAACATGGTGTTAAAGCACAAGCAACGGTTATCCGATCTTTACTCGGGGAAATATCTTGTTTATTATGATGAGAAATATATTATCAACAAAGATAATGTAACTCACAGCGGACTGGATATAGGCGATCCGTTCAAAATACCGTTAAAGCCGGTATTTTATCCGTTTTTCATAGATATTCCTTACATAACTCAGGAAAATCCTGAAATACTTAAAAACCCTGAAAATTTTAAGATGGTAAAAACGCCTGATCTGCCAAAAGTGCCAATACCTGAAGACGAATAGTTTTGGGCGGGGCAATACCCCGCCTTTTCATAGTTAAACAATGGTAATAAAGCTCTCCCCTATTGTCAATATTAAGAAAAACAATCTTATTTTCTCAAAAATGGCAAACAAATATTTATTTGTCCGATGTAAAACAGGCAAATAGACACACATACAACTTTTAAACTTCCGGCATAAAAGTTGTTTTTATTGCGAAAAGTACGAAGATAGTATTAAATTAACGGAGGAAAGATGAGAAAACTGATTGCTACCATGATATTAATTGCTTCACTGTTGTTTCTTGGCGGAAGCTTATCGGGTCAGGATGAAGCAAAACACGGATATGTTGGAGTAGATAATTGCGGCATGTGCCACAAGGGAGAAGCCAAAGGCAAACAGTTGGAAATCTGGAAAAACTCTCCTCATGCGAAGGCATATTTTGCTTTAAAAAGCGCGGTCGCCGATAGTCTGGCTCAAAAAGCGGGTTTTACAACACCAGCCGCCGAGACCGAAGCGTGCCTTAAATGTCATGTTGCCGGTTATAATACCGATAAAGCTTTGTTAGGCCCAAAATTTAAAATGGAAGACGGCGTTCAATGCGAAACGTGCCATGGTCCGGGATCGGATTATAAGGCAATCAGCGTTATGAAGAATAGAGAAACCGCCATCGCAAAAGGGCTTATAATATATGATAACCCGAAAGACCTTTGCGTAAAATGCCATAACCCCGAAAGTCCTACCTATAAAGAATTTAATTTTGAAGAGGCCTGGGCTAACAAAATAAGCCATCCAATTCCTAAAAAATAGCAAAAGACAAGGAATTATATGAAAAAAGTAATTTCTGTTATTGCCTTATTTTTAGGGTTCTGTAACTTATTACCCGCCCAGAACATAAACGGAAGGATTTCCTCATCGTTATATACTTTCCAGCGTTACGATTCCGTAAACACTTCGGAGACTTATGCGCGGAATTATGATATGCTGAGCCTTAACGCTAACTACGGCAAGTTTTCTTTAAGAACCAATATGAATTTCGAAACGGATCTGTTCCAATCTGTTGATAACGATCCGCGCGTTCGGTTTTACAACCTGTACTTGGAAGCGAGAGAACTTTTCAATTTCGCTTCCGTTAAAATTGGCCGCCAGCCGCTGTTTAACAGCGTATCAGGGGGTATTTTTGATGGAGCTTCTCTTAACATGAAATATGCCGATTACAAATTGACCGCGTATTACGGCGGAAACGCTCCCGCTTATCAGGAACTTAAGGTGACTGATGACTGGAAAAACGATTATATTCTTGGCGGTAAAATTTCAGCCATGTTTTTGAAGAATTTCAGGTTTTCGGCCGAATATGTGGATAAGAATTTTAAACCGTACGAGTACTTTGCAACCCGGCTTGACCAGAACTTAAACCCAATAACGGTTTTAATTCAAAAAAACTCGAACCAGTTTCAATTTGGTTCGGCGGAGCTTGCTTACGAAAACGATCCGAAGCTTTTTGTAAACACTCGTTTTGATTACGACTTTAATTACAATAAAGCCTCAAAAGCCGAAGTTGCGGCAGATATAAACTATATTGAGAACCTTGGCGTAAGCTTGTACTACAACTACCGCGAGCCGCGCTTAAGTTATAACTCAATTTTTTCAGTTTTTAATTACGGTAATTCCCAGGAAATTGAAGGCGGCCTGAATTACAAGCTGAATTCATTTCTTACATTAAGCGGTAAATTCGCCAACGTAAAATTTGATGACGAAAACTCACAAAGAGTAACGCTTGGGTTGGTTTCCAAATACGGCAGTATCAATTACAGAAAGAACTTAGGAGACGCCGGAGAAATGGACGCCGTTTCGGTATACTCGGCTTACACCCTTGCCGATGGCGTATTTACTCCGTCCGTAGGTCTTTCGTACACAACATACAAACTTTCAAAAGACGATGATAAAAACAATATTACTTCCCTGCTCGCGGGAGTAAATATAAACCCGTTTAAAACGTTTTCTTTCGATTTGCAGACACAATACTCAAACAATAAAATTTACCAGAACGATCTGCGCTTTCTGCTTAAACTAAATTACTGGTTTAATACAAATTTTAATTGAATAGCTATATGAAAATTAAATATTTATATGGTTCGCTTTGTTTGGCTGTAATTAGTTTTTTGATATTTTCGGCTTTTGCCTTTGATGATAAAAAATGTGACACCCAGGGAAACGAAAAGATAATTAAGTTTTCTCATAAAGTGCATAAAGAACTTACAGAATGCCAGACCTGCCACCCCGCCGCGGCAACAAGCGTTTCTATGAAGGATACTTTATTGCCGGCAATGGCGGATTGCAAATCGTGTCACGATATTGAAGACAATACTAAATGCGGCGTTTGCCATTATGAGAATATTTACGAAAAACTTGTTCAACCTAAAAGCGAAATAAATTTTGACCACAAGTTACATGTTGTAAAGCAACAGAAGAAATGCGAGGAGTGCCATAAAGGCATAGGCGAAGTTGAATATGCAAGTCAGGCAAAGGATTTTAACCCTGAGATGGAAACATGCTACGCCTGCCATAACAATAAAGGTCCCGCTCCGGCAGAGTGTAAAGTATGTCATGTTTCAACAGCCAATTTAATGCCTCAAAGCCACAAAGTGGTAAACTTCAAACGCTCGCATAAGTTTGCAGCATCCGATGAAGAAAAATGCATGATGTGCCATGGCAACAACGCCTGCGAAAGCTGCCATACCGCCGATATGAAAATTAACGAAAAGAATACAGGTAAAGACTTTTTTAAACCTTACGCCCCGGATAATTTTGTTGACGGAACGAAACAGCAAAAAATAACCCGGGCTCACGATTTGAATTACCGGTTTACTCACGGGCTTGATGTTAAAACAGGTATTTACGAGTGCAGTACGTGCCATCAAACGGAAACTTTCTGCGTTGAGTGCCACCAGAGCAAAAACGCGGATTACAGCATGGGCGGAATAAAACCCGCTTCGCATAAAAAAGCGGATTTCTTTACTATTGGCGTTGGTACTGGCGGCGGCGAACACGCGACTCTTGCCAGGCGGGATATTGAAAGCTGCGCAAGTTGTCACGATACTCAGGGAGGAGACCCGAACTGCATTACATGCCATGTTGACCCGGATGGTATTAAAGGAACAAATCCAAGGACGCATAAAACGGGCTTTATGAAAGACGAACACGGAGACTGGCATACAAGTAATGGCGCTCCGTGTTTTAGCTGCCACAGAGATGCAAATGCACATCCGAACGGAACTCCGGGCATAGGGTTCTGCGGATATTGCCATGGTACAAAAAAATAAGTTAACGGTAATAAAAAGATGAAACGAATAATAATATGTTTTGCATCATTAGCCTGCTTATTTGCATTTAGCAAATGCAGCGATATTGAAAAAGATATACCGGTTGCTGTTAATGAGGGAATACACGGTGCGGGAGCTATGGACACGGTATCAAGCCAGTTTCACTCAAATATGCTTACAAAGTATAACTGGAGCCTGCCAGCCTGCCAAAGCTGCCACGCTAAAGATTACAGCGGAGGTCCGAGTAAAATCAACTGTTCGCAATGCCATGCGGGCATTAAAGTGCATACCGATGAAACCGTTGTTATGAACAAAACAAACCAGGGATTCCACGGAGCTTATTTTAAGAATACCGGCGCAAAAACAGGCATTTGTGCGGATTGCCATGGCTCTCAATTTACAGGCGGCAAAGTTTCGCCAGCATGTAAAAACTGCCATGCTTCAGTAAATATTCACGCGGCAAATTACGCTACGGCATCGGGTACATATTTGCACGGGGCATATTTTAAAAACTCCGGCAATCTGATGTCTGTATGCGGAGATTGCCACGGAGCAGATTATGCGGGTGGAATAAGCAGTCCTTCCTGCAATAAATGCCACAGTACTCTTCCGGTACACAAAACAAATTTAATGGATCAGACTTCAAATAATTTCCACGGTAATTATTTTAAAACCGCCGGAATAAAAATGAGCGAATGCCAGCAATGCCACGGTAATGGTTTTGCGGGTGGACAAAGCAGTCCGGCCTGCCAGAACTGTCACTCAACAATAGCGGTTCACAAAGATGGGATTTCAGATCCGTCTTCGGCCAATTTCCACGGCAACGCAATTAAAACAAGTAACTGGAATATGCAGCCATGTAAGACGTGCCACGGCAGCTCCTATGCCGGAGGAGTCAGCAGTCCTTCGTGTAAAACCTGTCATACACAACCGGCGGGACCCGAAGCTTGCAATACGTGCCACGGCAGTAAAACCGACCCGACAAACATTGCTCCTCCGCGTGATACAAAGCACAACACTACCACTGTAAGCGCGGGAGTTGGAGCGCACCAGACACACTTATACAATGCTCAGTTCAGCGCATCGCTTTCTTGCAGCGAGTGCCATAAAGTGCCCCAGACGCCTTATACGCAAGGGCACATGAACGGAACTACCGATATAGCCTTTGGCTCATTATCCTCAACAAATGTAGCCGCGCTGCCTTCTTATAACTTTGGCACAAACAAATGCTCGAATACTTACTGCCATGGCGGATTTGTATTTAAGAAAAGCAATGCCGGGGCCGCGCACGATTATATTTATACCGAAGACCAGATTACGGGCAACAACTTTATGCCTCAATGGAACAAAGTTGACGGCTCGCAAGCCGCTTGCGGAACATGCCACGGCTTGCCGCCAAAGGGACATATACAGCTTGATATTAAATTCTGCGTAAACTGCCACGGTTCGGTTATTAACGAGGCGGGACAAATTATTGACAAGTCAAAACATATCAACGGTAAAATTGATATGAATTAAAATTGCGCGCTGATAGCCATCAAAAAATAAGCGGAGTTGCAGTAATAGTACTGCAATTCCGCTTTTTCATTGTTATAAACTTCTTTCTGTAAGCAATTACATGAATTAATTTAGAAATAACGGATAAATATGTGCAAAGTAAACATGATTTCAAATCAGATACTTAATATTATTAATTAAAATCCTCCGCCGCAAACGGCATCCCTTCCAAAGGGAAATTTTGGATTTATCATATTTATTTCACAACCGGTTAGTTTAATTTGTAATAAGCCAGTTTTATCTTTATTGTTCCTATTCCATAAAGAGTATACAGCTCCGGCCCCACGCCTTTTTTAAAAATACATGCCTGGTCTGAATCCACAACATAAATAATGCTGTAACCAATTGAATAAGTGGAATCGGAATTTTTTTCTCCGTCAACAGCATAATTATATCCGTTAATGTTAACCTTATCAATGTGGAAACCTTTTTCGTTAAAAACGGCAACAGGCGAAAACGTTTTATTCTGTATATTGCTGTCCCCCGTCAGCATGAATAATGTATCATCACAAGCAGAAAAATAATTTACTGATTTTGATAAAGTATCGCCTTTTGCATTAAACTGAATATCCAGAGCCGTATATACAAGACGGTTTTGAATTGTTTGAACGGAAGTAATTGTAATCACTTTACTGATTGCGGTATCAATAAAACTGTTTGTTTGGTCATTCCAGTTTTTGAATGCCCATGTATTGCCTACTGCAAGCGGAAAATAGGCATTGACTCCCGAACTTTTAGAAGAAACAGGCTCGGTGGATTGATTGCAGGACGGTATTGCCAACACTAAAAGGCAAAAAACAATTTTTAATATATTTTTCATGAAAACCCCAGTTTGTTAACAGAACATAAATAAATATGAAGAATATGTCAATTAATATAAATTACTTAACAAATTCCCTTAATCCGCGCAATTTACGCAAATCTCGCTCATCCCGTATTTTGAACCAAAGCTTTTTAAGTACTGTTATATCTCTTGAAAGTAAATGATTAAATTAGTTATATTTACGTGTTAAAAAATGGAATGATATACGATGACACTTGAAATGTTTAAATCAAAAATACACAGAGCTACGGTAACAATGGCGGAATTGTATTATGAGGGCAGTATTACCGTTGATAAGGACTTGATGAAAGCCGCCGATATTCTTCCTTTCGAAAAAGTTCAGGTTGTTAACGTCAATAACGGCGCGAGACTTGAGACTTATACCCTGGAAGGTGAAGCCGGAAGCGGCGTAATTTGCCTTAACGGCCCCGCGGCAAGGCTTGGCGCTGCCGGCGATGAGGTTATTATTATTACTTACGCTCAAATGAGTCGTGAAGAAGCCGAGAAATATAAACCGAAAATAGTTCTTGTAGATAAAAAAAATAAAGTTTCCAAAATATTATAATTTTTTTATTGGATAAGTTATGAAAAGATTATTGACTTTAGCTGTAATTTGCTTCAGTGTTCTGGCTAATGCCCAGTTCAAAGATGAAAATTCTTTTCAACCAGGCGTTAAGGAAAGTATTGTAAATACTAATTCGAGCGGTAGCATCCTTAGCTTTATCCACCCGGAAAATTTCTCCATGCACCATTCTTACAGCCTTTCATACTCAATGTTTGGGAATAATAGTCTGGCAATGGGAGTATATACAAACAGCATGGCATACAAATTTACCGATAACCTGAATGTTCAGCTTGACGCGAGCCTTGTTCACTCGCCTTACAGTTCTTTAGGCAGGCAGTTCCAGAACAGTATTAGCGGAATTTATATAAGCCGGGCGCAATTAAATTATCAGCCATGGAAAGATTTTCATGTGACTGTTCAGTACAGAAATTTACCTTGTTCATATTATAACGGCCTGTACGGGTATAACAGTTTTATGAATGATGATTTTTTTGATAGTTCAATAAGATAATACAAACGAATATTGTTGTGTTAAGTGAAAGAAAATAAACCACAGGTAGTTTCAAATAAAGTTCAAAAAAAAAGCAATTCGGGAGTTTTTCTAAATATAGCTCTTGTTGTACTTACCGTATTGGTAGTTTTTTTGAGTTATACGCTTGTAAAAAAGATTATTCCTCCTAAAATTGACCCGGATACTGTTTCCAGACAAAAAGCCGCGGACTATATTCAAATTGAGGTTCTTAATGGCTGCGGTGTTAGCGGAGTGGCGGATAAATTTACAAACTTCTTTAGGGCAAATAAATTTGATGTGATTCAGTCGGGCAATTACCAATCGTTTGATGTTGATAAATCAATGGTAATAGACCGCATAGGCAATATGGCCAACGCTGAAAAAGCAGCCGCTTTGCTGGGTATAAAAAAAGAGAATATCATACAACAGATTAATAAAAATTACTTTTTAGACGTTACATTTGTAATAGGAAAAGATTATAACCAACTAAAACCATTTATTAAAAAGGATTAAATTTGGAATCTAAATTATTAGCCGACAAAATAACAGAACTCATTTTCAATAAAAAAGGCTACGACGTTAAAGTACTGAACCTGCAAAATGTAACAACCATGACGGACTATTTTGTTATCTGCACAGCCGATTCTGATACTCAGGTTAGGGCTATTGCGGATGAAGTTGAAAAGTCGTTGCGCGATGAAGGCGTTAAATGCTGGCATAAGGAAGGTTACCGCGCCTTAAACTGGGTGCTTATAGACTATGTGGATGTGGTAGTGCATGTTTTCACAAAAGAATCCCGCTCGTTTTATAACCTGGAAAAACTCTGGGGCGATGCCGAAATAATTGATGTACAGGATCCCGCCGAAACAGTTGCCCAATAATTTGAAAAACAGGAATTAAATTGAAAGAATACTTATACTTTTTATTTGCATCGGTATCCGAAAAATTAACTTACCTTAAGGATGCCGCAATTACTTTTGAAGCTCCAAAAATTGAATCGCACGGAGATTTATCTACAAACATTGCAATGCTGCTTACAAAACAGCTTCACCGCAATCCGCGCGAAATTGCGAACGAAATTATAGCCGCTCTCCCCTGCGACGATTCCAAAATTGCGAAAGTTGAAATTGCGGGCCCCGGCTTTATTAACTTCTTTTTTACTCCGGCATTTATTTCATCGGTGGTTACGGAAGTTATCAATAAGGGAGATGAATTCGGCAAATCGCAAAAGTATAAGGGAAAAACAGCAAACGTTGAGTTTGTATCCGCAAACCCTACAGGTCCGCTTACCGTAGGGCACGGAAGAAACGCGGTATTTGGCGATACTGTTGCAAACCTTCTTGAATGGGTTGGCTACAGCGTAGACCGCGAGTATTATTTTAACAATGCCGGCAGACAGATGCGCGTACTTGGCGATTCCGTAAGGCTGCGCTACCTTGATATTGTTGCAGGTAAGGAATCCGAATTTCCGGACGATCATTACCAGGGCGAATACATAAAGGAAATTGCTCAACAGCTTTATAACGAACATGAAGACAGCCTTGTTAATGAACCGGCCGAAGGATTGTTTAAGGATACCGCTGAAAAAGAAATTTTCAAGGATATTTCAAAAACTCTCAACAGGTTACAAATTAACCATAAGGTCTTTTTCAACGAAAAAACGTTGTACGAAGAGGGAAAAATAAAAAAGCTTCTTGATACTTTTAAGGAGAAGGGCCTCTCTTACGAAAAAGAAAACGCTACCTGGCTAAAGCTTTCTGAAATGGGCAACGATCAGGACAAAGTAATTGTCAAATCGACCGGCGAACCCACTTACAGACTGCCCGATATGGCTTACCATATTGAGAAATTTGCCCGTAATTACGATTTGATAATTGATATTTTCGGTTCAGACCATAATGCCACCTACCCTGATGTTCTGGCCGGCTTAAGAACGCTTGGCTTTGATGTTTCAAAAGTAAAGGTTCTTATACACCAGTTTGTTACAATTCTTGAAAACGGTGAAGTTGTAAAAATGTCTACCCGTAAAGCCAATTATGTAACGCTTGATGAGCTGACAGACGAAGTAGGCCGCGATGTGGTAAGATACTTTTTCAACATGCGCAACATATCAACTCACATGAATTTTGATCTCGCCCTTGCCAAAAAGCAATCGGATGAGAACCCTGTTTTCTATCTTCAGTATGCACATGCAAGGATATGTTCCATTTTAAGGACTATCGAAGGCGAAAGCCTCAAAGCTTCGCTTGAACACCTTGATTTGCTTGTTGCCGATGAAGAACAACAACTGCTTAAAAAGATTAACAAATTCAGCGAAGAAGTTTTAAATGCCGCCGAGATTTTTGAGACGCAACGCATAGCAAATTACCTTGAAGAGCTTGCCGCCGCTTTCCATAAGTTTTATACTTTCTGCAGAATACTTGGCACAGAGAAAAACCTTGCCGAAGCGAGAGTAGCCCTTGCGGTAGCCACTAAAATTGTAATAAAGAACGGTCTAAGCATATTGGGTGTTTCAGCTCCCGAAAAGATGTAGCCAGTTATCGTTTGTTTTTATCTTTACGTTTGGCTAATTCTGTAAGGAGCATTCTGCCTTTATCCCAGACATTAAAATTTATTATGCCTTGTTCATGAAGATGTATGGCCTTTTCAAAACCTATTTTAAGCGCTATACTCCGGCAATCAGCCTGCCTGCATAACAGCGGCGCATAATCGTGAATGCCGCACCCGGTTTCTTCAAGATATATACACTCCCCGTTTTCTTTATGAGCAAGCATGAGGGCGTCTTTAATATACGGATGCTTGACAGTCATGTAAAATGATACGTCATCCCCTTCAAGCAGCCTTATTGCATCGGAATGACAGCAAATAGTACAACCGTTGCATGGCACTTTGTTGAAACCGCTTTTTACCATTGTATTATTCTTAATAACTCCTCCGGTTTGGCCTATTCAATTTATGTTAATAAAATCGGTATTATTTTAAAAATATCAGCTTACTAAAATTCAGGTATTATCAGGAATTACGGTACAAGGGCAATTGAAGCGGCAAATACTTTTGCCGCTCCCGCTTTCTTTAGAACAGACGCGCATTCATTTATTGTTACTCCCGTTGTAATGACATCATCAAAAATCACAATATTTTTTCCCGCAACAAGTCTTTTGTTTTTAACCATAAAGGCTCCCCGCATGTTTTTCCTGCGCTCCTCTATTGTCAGTTTTGTTTGCGTGCGCGTATAGCGGGTACGCCGCAAAGCATTTGTAGATATTTTTATGCCGGATTTTTTCCTGATGCCTTTTACTATATACTCCGATTGGTTGTATCCCCTTTCAGCTTTTTTCAATCTATGTAATGGAACGGGAATAATAATGTCAATATTCTCTTTCTGTAAATCATCCGCGAATTTTTCAGCGAATATTTCACCAAAGCGTATGCCTGTTTGAAACCGCTTGCCGTATTTTACAGAGTGGATTATCCTGTGAATTGTTTTGTCTTTTTCGAAATAATACAGAGAGAATATTCCGTCCAGAGAGCCGGATTTGCCGTATTGCCGGTTAAAATCGTTTTGAAGGTTTGTTTTTGAAATGAAATGCAGCTCCATAAAACAATTGGAGCAGACGGCTTTTTCGGAAGAAGTCAAATTATTACCGCATCCCGGGCAGTTGCGCGGAATAAGGAAGTCGCACAATACGGTAAATAATTCAGCTATCCCATTACAACATCCCCGCGCGTTTTCTAAAGAACCATTCCATTCCGAAAAGAAGAATAATAAAAATCATAAGCCTGTTATCGGACCACAGGTTAATTTCGTCAGTAGTAATTTTCTCTTTAGATGATTCGCTTTTTATTTTTTTCAGCCTGTCATACAAATCGCTCAGATTGCCGGCAGTATAATACTTGCCGTTTGTCTGGTTTGCAAGCAAAGATAAAAACTCCGCGTCTGTACGGGTATTCAACAGTTCAACATCAACATCCCCTACATTAAATTTACCGGAGTCATATCCAAGAGTTTTACCGTCTGTAGCGGCCATTCCGTTAAATGAGTAATCGCCGGAAGCGTAAGTCTGGAAAGTACCATCATACATTCCATCCCCTGCCGAAGTTAAACCTATATTGTATTTTTCGGAACCGGTTTTAATTTCAACATTAACTTTTGCATTACTTACAGGGTTAAAGGACTCATCATAAACCTGCGCTGTAAACTCAACAAGTTCGTTTTTAGCATATACTTTTTTTGTAGTCCTTATTTGTACCTGTTTTTGATTTTCTTTGGCATTAAGCCACTTTGCGCCATTTAAAATAAAACGGTCAAAAATATCAATATTTTTTTGAGAAGACTGCAATTTCCATTTCCAGATATCCTTCCCCAAAACTGCAATAGAACGATGATTGCCAAGCCTGCGGGATAATATCAACGGGTTATTGATGGCAACATTGTTAACTTTAACTGAAGAAAGCACCTGCGCTTCGGGTCTTGCCTTCAATTCCGTGTTGGGTTTATAAATAGGCGGCAGATTATTCCACAACTCGTTAGCGTTTGGGTTATCCGTCTGCACTATGGGACTTTGAATACCCGCATCCTTAAGTTCAGGCTGCACTTCATAAAACCCGCCGGCTATACGGCCTATTGTAAACGGCAGACTCCCCTGCAATCCCCTAAGCTTGTTATAATCCGTTGAAGCCGAAGCCACAAAAAACACGGATTTATTCTTTTGTTCAATTGAGTTTTTGATTTTACCCAAAATATCAGCTGATGTTTCGGCGGACGGAAAACCAATCAGATATAAAATCTGGCAGCTGTCTATAAGCTTGTTCCGGTTATTGTTTTCCAGAAATTTATTGGACGATATTTGAGTGATTGTACTGACGGAAAGATTTTTATCAGCTTCAAGAGTATTTTTAATAAACGATAAATCCGCCGATGGACTGCCGGCAACCAGCAGAACCTTAATTTTGTTCTTGAGAACATTTACAAAAGTAACTTTTTTATTATTGTTTTTATTATTTTCTCCGTTCAAAGGCTCAATTGAAAAGCTAAGCTTTTTTTCGCCCCCGGTCTTTGGCAAATAAGAAAGATTAACATTCTGCGAGCCATCCGCCGAAAGAGTTACAACCTTTTGCTCCTGCGTAATTCCGTCTTCCGCGAACGTCATTTTTATATTCTGGTTTGCAAAACCCTTACTGCCAACGGATACAAGTACAGTAGTGGGATTTTCTGCATAAACAAATTCGTTTACGGCTATGTTCTTAATTTCTATATCATTCTTTGCTGTTGTATCTCCAACGCTGACGGTAAAGACAGGTATACCAAGTTTTTCAGCGGAAAATACCGGATTGTTACCTTCGGTTATTATTCCATCTGATACAATAACTATTGAGGCTATATTCTTATCCTCTTTTTTCAAATCGGAAAATATTTTGGAAAAATTGGTGGAGTTATCAGCAAAATTAATTTTACCAAGGCTATCTCTGTGTATGTTTATAATTTTACTGCCAAAGCCTTTCAGTTCCGAAAAATCAAATATGCCGCTTGCGCCGAGAGAGTTTAGAACGCTTTTTACCTGGTCGGTTTTGTTCTGCCCGTCTTTTACGGAAATCGATTTTGAGTTATCCACAAATACTAAATTTACAGGCTCAATAATATTCTTTTTTACAAGCGTCAGTATCGGTTCAAAAACTATAAAAAGTAAAAGAACCAAAGCAAGGCTCCGTAATACTATAAGCCATGTTTTTAACGCGGGCGTAATTGCCGGTACAGTATACTTGTATACATAAACCGCATAAGCGGCAAGCAAAATCAGGCCTATTATGAAATAGGCGGAATTGAAAGAAAACGTCAGGTTTATTTTATCGTATCCGAACATTAAAGAATAATTTCTCCCTGTAAAACGGTTTTGGCAAAACCAGCAATATAAATTTCGTTAGTTTTTTTGTTGTACTTAACGCTAACCCTGCCATCGTGCCCTATAAAATCTCCCTGCTCAAAAGTCTTTTCCGTAATTTCTTCAGTAAAGCTTAATAAACCGAGCTTATTTAACGCCATAATTAAAGGTCCGTTTGCAGAGCCCGTTACAGGGTCTTCATCAATTCCGTAACCTGGAGCAAAAAAACGGCTGTGCGCATAACTTCCGGCATCTTTTGTCTCAAGCGTAAAAGCTACAATCTGAGGCACACCGTAACCGGGAATTTTAATTCCTTTTATTTTTCCGAAATCCGGCTTAAGAGAACCAAGCTCGCTGATTTTATTTATGTTAATAAATAAATATCCGTTAGGCAAAATCAGCCAGTCAAGCTTGCCGTTAACTTCCTGCTCTGTAATACCAAGCGCTTTTAATATTTCATCTTTTTCTCCATCATAAACAGAAAACGAAGGAACAGGTATCTGCATATAATACTTTCCATCCGCGTATCCGCAGTTAAGAATACCGCTGAGAGTATCGAACTTTACACTTTGTCCTTCTTTCAGTAATCCGTTTTCGTTAAGAAAATGGAGCGAGGCAATTGTTGCGTGACCGCAAAGCTCAACCTGACACGCGGGCGTAAACCACTGAAGTTTATAATCCGCTTTTGCAGAAGGCGTTAAAAACGCCGTCTCGGAAAGATTCATCTCTCTTGCAATTGACTGCATTTCGGTTTCAGTTAACCCGTCTGCCAGCATTACGCCTGCCGGGTTACCTTTAAAAGATACCTTGGTAAACGCGTCTATCTGAGAAATTTTATATTTCTTTTCCATCTAATTCCTTTGTTAAATTCCAGCTACACATTTCATCGTATGATTCGTTGTCCGTCAAATCGAAATGAATTGGGGTAATTGAAACATAATTGCTCTTAACTGCTTTTTGATCCATTATCATATCGTCGTCCGCTTCAATAAGCCCGCCTTTAAGCCAGTAATAATTTCTGCCATAAGGGTCGGTACGTTCTTCGTACATATCGTCCCATTTGGATTTACCCTGTTTTGTTATTTTCATTCCTTTTATCTGTTCAGCCGGTATATCGGGCACATTAACATTAAGCAGAGTTCCTTTTTTTAAGCCTTTCCTGGCAACAAGTTTACAAAGTTTTACGGCTACTTTACCGGCATATTCAAAATCCGTAACCTCATGACTTGTAACCGATATAGCTATTGCGGGTATATCTGTAATAGCCGCTTCGCGCGCGGCAGAAACAGTACCGGAATATATTATGTTTATAGCAGTATTAGAACCATGATTGATACCCGAAACCACAATATCAGGATATTGCTTCATTATATTCTTTATGCCCATTTTTACGCAATCCGCCGGCGTTCCGGTTACCGCGTATCCAAAAAATTCATTATTCTTATAATACTTTGAAACTCTTAAAGGCAACTGCATTGTAATAGCATGGCCAACCGCGCTCTGTTCTTTATGCGGAGCAACAACCGTAACTTCTCCAATTTTTGCCAAAGCTTTGGCAAGTACATATATACCCTGCGCATCAATCCCATCATCGTTACTGACAAGTATTTTTAACATAGCTTCCTTATTAATTTAAAAAATTAAATATAATGTTTCCGCTTTCCATACTCAATGTAATTAATTGTTCTCTTTGGGCGCTGCGCCTAACTGAACAGCGGTAAAACCATATTTTGTTCTTACGGAATTAATGGCGGAAAGAAGGTTTTTCCTCTTCTCGTCTTCAGACTCGAATAAATAGCCCTGTTCCGCGAACTGCGAAAATTTTGTAAGATGAATACCTATCAATCTTACAGCCACACGCCGTGTAAAAGCCTTTTGCAGCAAGGCCAGCGCGGTTTCATATATCACCTTATCATCATCAGTGGGCTTTACGGTTTTAGCGCGGTCAACCGTCTGAAAATCGGAATAACGAAGCTTGATACTTATTGTAGCGGCCATGTAATTATTATTCCGCAGCGTTTGCGATACTTTACCAGTTAAACCGAATAAAGTATCCTCTATCAGCTTTTTATCAATTACATCTTCCTCAAAAGTATGCTCTTTTGAAATGCTTTTCTGTTCCCTTGCAATTGTAAGGTACTCGGTTCCCTGCCCGTTTGCTCTTTTCCACAAATCAATACCCGCTTTGCCGAAATCTGTTGAAAAATACTCAAGGGGTAATTTTGCTATATCCCCAATTGTTCTGATACCTCTAACCTTTAAGCCTTCAAATGTAACCTTGCCAACGCCGGGCATTTTTTCCACAGCAAGAGGAGCAAGAAATTTCTTTTCATCTCCAGCCGGTACATAAGTTATGCCCATAGGTTTATGGAAATCGGAACCTATTTTTGCTATGGTCTTGTTGCTGCCTATGCCAATTGAGCAGGGTAAAGAAAGCTTTTCCTTTATTTCCGTTTGGAGCATTTTTGCAAGTTGCGGAAACGCTCCGTATATCTTCTCGCATCCGGTAAAATCCATATAAAACTCATCTATGGAAGCCTGTTCTATCACAGGCGCATATTGCATCAACAAAGCCTTAACGGACTTTGAGTAATGCACATATTCGGAGTAATGCCCCTTCAGATATACGCCGTTCGGGCAAAGCTTGTAAGCCCTGCCTATTGGCATTGCCGAATGCAAACCGAATTTGCGCGCCTCGTACGAACAGGCGGATATTACGCCCCTTCCGTGAGGATCCGCCCCCACAATTACGGGTTTACCTTCAAGAGAAGGATCAAGTATCCTCTCCACAGAAACAAAAAATGCGTCAAGATCAAGATGAAATATTGTTTGCATACTTTTTTCTTAATTTGAGGATATTGCCGTTAACCTTGGAAACGCGCTGGTTGTAGTTTCAGGTATTTTTACCTTTGCCCTTTCTTCAAGAAAATGAATAAGCTCAAAGGCATTTGCTATTGCATTTCCGCCGGGATGGTTATTCATTATTACATAAATATCCTTCACTTTTTCGCGAAGCCTTTTTATTACTTCGCTTATTTCCAGCAACTCGCCCGGTGAATATAAATAACGGTATCTTTCATTTTGCGTTTCGGCTGTCTGCGGTTTATTAAAATTACTGATTGATTTGAACCACTCTTCCCTGTTCCGGCCATGAAAACGCAGATACAGAGTATCCGAGGTAATTACCGGTTCAAATTTTATCGATTTTCCTATCTGCGGCTGATCTATTGAGCAAAACGAGATGTTTTTTTCCGCATACTGCTCAAACGCTTCTTTGTTCATCCACGATTGATGCCTGACTTCCGCAATAATTTTGTATTCCGCAAAAACATCCGCTAAAGATGAAATATAATCCGCGGTAGAGCTGTTAAACTGAAATGAAAACGGGAACTGCATTAGTATGCTTCCAAGCCTGCCGGCTGAGTTGAGTATGTTCAACGTTTCCTTCATGGCGTTTATATTATTGTTTCCATATTTCCTAATATGCGTAAAATCCTGATGTAGTTTTACTGTAAAGCAAAAATTATCCCTTGTTTCAGTCTTATTTACCCAGCCCTGAGCAGTTTTGGGAGCAACATAGGCGTAATATGTTGAATTAATTTCAACGCAATTAAAAAACAGCGAATAAAACTGAAGCCAGTCGAATTTGGCAGACTGGCTTTTAGGGTAAAACGAAGGAACCCAATCCTTGTACGACCAACCGGCCGTACCGATATAAAATTCAGGCATTACAAATTACTTTTTTAACTGAAAGAAAAGATAAAAATAAGTAAAATAAATTTAATTAAAATGAGTAAATATTCCCCTAAAAACTTGAATAGTTAGCCCGATAGGTTTAAATTAAACATGAAGAAAAAAACATTCCTTACATATGCGCCCGTAGCTCAATTGGATAGAGCATTTGTCTTCGGAACAAAGGGTTGGGGGTTCAAGTCCCTCCGGGCGTACAAATCAATTGCAGAATCAGTTTAAACAGGCAAAAACACAGTAAACTCCGTACCCACATTTTCTTTGCTTTTAAATTTAATTTCCGCCTTAAGTAAAAGTATTATTTTTTTTACAAGGTAAAGCCCAAGTCCGTTGCTTTCAAACTTTCTAAACTCTCTTTGATCCGCTTCGTAAAATGAGTTATAAATAACTTCCGCTTTATTTTCGGTTATTCCTATTCCGGTATCGCTGATCCTTATTGCCGTATAAGGCATTCCCTGATGATTCTGAAGCGATACGGTAATTTTTATTTCCCCCTTTTCCGTAAACTTAATTGAGTTTTCTATTAAGTTGCCAATAGCCAAAGAAAGCAACTCCTTATCGGAACTTATTTTCAGCTCCTGTTGCTTAAAATCTGTTTTAAGCAACAATTTTTTTTCGGCAATTTCCTTTTCAAAACCTTCTGCAATTCTTTTTATAAACGAATCAATATCAAACACTGAATATCCGCATTTTACAACACCAGCTTCAATTTCAGCAATTTTCAATAACTTTGTATAGGTACCCAGCAATCTTTTGGCGGAAGAATATACTTTTTCCGCCATCAGATTGTACGGGTCCAAACGGATTTCGCTTTTTAGTATGCTCGATAGACCGATTATACCATTAAGCGGAGTTCTTAGTTCATGATTCAAATGAGACAGAAAATTTTCGTGATACCATTGCAAATAGCTCCCCGATTCGGTTTTTGTATAGTCCTTATTTAAAGGCGCTTTACTTTTATATCCGGAAACCTTCTTTTTTGTATCTTTCTCTTCAATTATTTTTGATATAAGTATTTTTTCATCTGTTTCTTTAGAAAGCGAAAGTACTATTCCTGCAAGTTTTAAAGGATAGTTATTTCTATCCCTTTCCATAACTTCGCCTTTGATATAAAATAAACGGTCGGTGTTTTTTTTGATCTTAAAACAACATTCCAGACTTTTTTTATCAAGGAAAAGGATGTTTTCCATATTATCAATAATCCATTCCTGATATTCGGTCACAATTATCCTGAACAGCTTAAATATTTTTATCTTATTTGTTTTTAACCCGTTTTTTTCTATCCACGATTCGGAACATGTGACTTCACCGCTTGGAATATCATAATTCCAAAAACCAGCATTATATATATCAATGTTCAAATAAACCCCGCCATTGTTTTATGTTTATATGACACCGTTTTGTTTAGAAACCAAAACCGCTACGAGCTGGTTAAAGCTTCAAGGTTCAATAATATCAACAATCTGTCTTCAAGCTTACCGACAGATTTAATATATTTAGAATCCACTCCGGCTATTAAATCCGGCGGGGCTTCAGTAATATTTTTTGAAATTCTTAAAACCTCGCTGACCGAATCCACAATAAAACCAAGGATTCGCCCTTCAAGTTCTATAACAATAACTCGTGTTGAATTTTTTAATTCAATTTTTTCCATTCCCAACCGCACGCGCAAGTCTATTACAGGTATTACTTTACCGCGCAGATTTATGACTCCTTCAACATAATAAGGAGAATTGGGAACTTTTGTAATGCTTATCATTCTGATTATTTCCTGTACTACAAGAATATCAATTCCAAACTCTTCATCGCCCAATTTAAAACTCACAAGCTGTAAAATATCGCTTGTTTCATTTACTGTTTCCATAATATGACCCTTAATTTAATTGAAGAAACCGTTCCACAACAGGAGCACAAAGCCTATAAACTCGTTTATGCCGAAATACGTTAATAACAATAGTGGAACAGTTTCTCCGAATATTCTAAATTATATTAGTTTAATAAAGATGTTTTAGCTTTATCGTTAAGCTTTTGAGTTTTTGCACCATCTTTTCCAAGATCAAAACGGGCAATAAGGCTCTCAAGATTAAGAGTAAGCCTGTTAAGATCTTCCGCCGCTCTTGCAATTTGCTGAGTACCGGAAGCGCTTTGTATTGATACGCTGCTTATTGCTTCTATACTCTTGCTTATTACTTCGGCGGTAGTTGATTGCTGCTCGCTTGCGGCCGCAACCTGTGTTACTATGTTGACAAGGTTTTCGGAACCTTTAACTATTTCTTCCAAAGAGCTGCCTGCCTGATTAGCCAACGATTTGCCTCTTTCCACTTCATGGGTTCCTTCTTCCATTGATGTTACGGCATTACTTGTGTCTTTTTGAATCTGGCGAATCATCGCGGCAATTTCCTTTGTTGCTTTAGTTGTTCTTTCAGCAAGTTTCCTTACTTCATCTGCAACAACCGCAAAACCGCGTCCCTGTTCTCCAGCGCGTGCGGCTTCAATAGCGGCGTTAAGGGCAAGCAGGTTTGTCTGGTCGGCTATATCGTCAATTACCTGAACTATTTCGCCAATCTGGTCGCTGCTCTTGCCTAACTCCTGAACAGTACTTGCGGACTTTTTAACCACTTCCGCTATTCTTATCATGCCTTCTATTGTTTCGGTAACAACCTTTCCGCCTTGCTGAGCTTTTTCGCCGGCATCTTTAGCCGCGTCAGCCGCAAATGAAGCGTTTTTGGTGTTTTCAAGAATTGTACGGGTCATTTCTTCAACGCCGCTTGCAACTTCACTTGTCTGCTGTGTCTGTTCCTGCGCGCCTGCGGCCATTTCTTCGGTGCTTGAAGATATTTGGTTACTTGCGCTTGCTGTTGCTTCCACGGCTTCGCTGACTTCGTTTAACGCCTTCGTCAGAGATTCCGCAACCGCGTTGATGCTGTTCTTTATCAACTGGTGATCACCTTTATAAGCGCTGTCAATACGAACTGCAAGATTTCCCTTGGCCATTTTTGCCAGCACTTCAACACCTTCGTTTATAGGCTCAAGAACGGAATCGAGGGTATTGTTGAAACCGCCAATTATTTTCTTATACTCGCCTGTATGACGGGATAAATCCGCTCTTACGGAAAGATTTCCTTCAATAGCCGAATTTGCAAGCATATTCGCGTCTTCGGTCAGTTTCTGGATTGACTCAATTGTCTGGTTCAAATTGTCTTTAAGTTCATTAAAGTCGCCTCTGAATTCTTCCGTAATTGTAATGGCAAGATTCCTCTTACTTAAGTTTTCTATATAATTGGAAGCTATCTTCAATGGTGTAACAACCGCGTCCATTGTTCCGTTGATGCCTTCAATAATTTTTCTGAAGTCGCCCTGATGCTTTTCAGCATTAGCCCGAGCGCTTAAATTACCTTCAATTGCTGCGTGCGAAAGACTATTTGTATCAGTAATTAATGCGTTAATTGCGTCTATACAGGTATTAAGGTTATTCTTAATCTCATTGAAATCGCCTTTGGATTCCTCTGTCAGTTTTTGAGGAATGTCGCCTTTGGAAATCCTGTCGATATATTCAGCGGCAGTATTCAAAGGCCCGATTACCGCATCGAGAGTATTGTTGAAACCCTGAGTAATAACGCGGAAATCTCCTTGGTGCTTTGTTACATCCGCTCTTACACTCAGTTTTCCTGCACTTGCCGATTCAGCCAAAAACTTGGTATCTTTAATCAGCGCGCTTATGGCATCTATACAGGTATTTACGCTATCGCGAAGCACTCTGTAAGCGCCTTTTGAATCCTTTTCTATTTTCGGAGGTATATCTCCCTTTGATATTCTTGTAATGTAGTCAGAAGCAGTAGTTAAAGGACCTACAACCCCATCAAGAGTGTTGTTTACGCCTTCAATTATTTTTCTGAAATCGCCATAATGTTTCGTAGCGTCAGCTCTGGTCTCAAGTTTGCCTTCCACAGCGGCTACGGCAAGCATGTTCGAGTCTTTTATAAGCGCACTGATTGCGTCAATGCACAAGTTTAGGTTGTTAGTTAACTCATTAAAATCGCCTTTGGCAGATTCTGTTATTTTAGCAGGTATATCGCCTTTTGATATTCTGTCAATATACTCTGCGGTTACGTTTAACGGCCCAATAACCGCGTCAAGAGTGCTGTTAACGCCTTCAATAATTTTTCTGAAATCGCCATAGTGTTTTGTCGCGTCAGCTCTTACGCTTAATTTTCCTTCAACAGCCGCGCTTGAAAGGAAGTTTGCATCCTGTATCAATAAGTTAACCGCGTCTATACAGCCGTTCAGGTTATTCTTTATTTCGTTAAAATCGCCGTTATATTTATCTGTTATTTTAGCAGGAACATTTCCTTTTGAAATTCTGTCTACATATTCGGCAGCCATGTTTAGCGGGCCAATAATTGCGTCAAGAGTATCGTTTATACCTTCAACAATAGCTCTGTATTCTCCTTTCAGTTTTGTCACATCAGCTCTTACGCTTAATTTTCCTGCCAATGCGGAAGTTGCCAGATTCTTTGTTTCGTTTGTAAGTGTATTAAGAGAAGCGGTAACTTTAACAAGGCTTTTTCCGAGTAAATCTTTATCGGACTTAACAACAATGTTAGAAGTCAGATCGCCTTCGGCTATTTTTTCGGCTATTACTACCTGTTCCTTTGTGTTTTTAACCATATCGCCAAATGCCTGAACCAGTTCGCCTATTTCATCTTTCGTGGGGTTTTGATCAAGGTTTACATCAACATCACCCTTGGCCATTTTCTTTGATATTTCAGAAAGATTTATTACAGGTTTACTAATTATTCTGGAGATAAATATCCCAATAACAGCAGCCAAAACAACTCCAATGATAATCATTGCAATCATAAACAGTCTGCTGCTTTCGTATAAATCAGTACTTTGCAAAAATGTTTTGTAACCCAAATCAGCTTTTGTATTAGACATTGTAGTCAAAATATCATCTATAACATCAAGTTTTCCTCTTGCAGTTTTTTGAGCCTGAAGCATTTTATCGTAGGCGCCCGGTTCATTTTTAATCTTACCGTATTTAATTACTTCATTATTAGCCTCTTTAAATTCCTGCCACCCCTGGTTAAACTGCGCCAGGAGTTCTGTCCCCTTAGCGGTATGAAATAACTGCTTGGCAGAATCTATATTACTCATCATCATATCTTCGTACTTTTTCATATGCTCAATTTGGGTTTCTATTTCCGAAGCATCTTTTGCAATAATAAAATTCGACACTCCTCTGGAAAAATAAAGAAGATCGATATTGGCCTCTTTAAGAAAGGACACACCAAGCGTTTCCTTTTTATAAAGGTCTTCTGTCATTTCATTCATACTGCCCATTTTTACAATAGCCTCGTAACCCACAAACAATACGATGCACGCGAGAATCATAAAGGACAGCAAAAGCTTTTTAGCAAGCTTCATGTTGTAAAACCACTGCATTTTAAAACTCCTTTTATTTTAAACAATTAGATTTTGAAATATTTAAGTCCATATAATTCAAATATATTAATACGCTTACGCCGGTTTTAATATAGCAATTGTATTATTTTGTATCTACTTCCGAATAAAAAGCCAAAAACAAAACCAAAAGCATCGTTTTAATTTTATCGAATTACAGAACTCCGTTCCCCTTATAATGACCCAATAACCATAACTTTACTCACTTGGCATATTATCGGCAGGTTATGTTTATCAGTTCATAAGAGTTTTGCTAATAATTCCATAAGATTTTATGAAGCTTCGTCCGGTTTTTAATCCTATTTATCTTATAAAAAATGTTATATCAAAGACAAAACATTTTAGTATTCAATATCGGAATCAATAAGCTTGTACTTATAGGCATATTTCATAATATCGGCGTTGTTTTTAAAATTCATTTTGCGAAGGATGCTTACTTTATGCGCGCTGATTGTTTTGATGCTCAGAGAAAGCTCTCTGGCAATTTCAGTAACGCTTTTGCCCGATGCAATTAGTTTAAATATCCAGTATTCCCTATCAGACAACAATTCGTGCAATGGTTTTTTAACCGCTACACGCACTTCTTTAGCCAATAACTGAGCCACATTATTGGTAATATACATTTCTCCCCTTAAAGCCGCTTTTATAGCGTATATCAAATCAATTGGCGATGCGTTCTTAAATATATAGGCTAAAGCTCCCCCTCTTATAGCTCTCACTGCAAATTGTTCCTCTCGGAATACGCTTAAAATAATGACAGATGTATAAGGATACCTGGATTTAACATCAGTTAGTATTTCAAGCCCGCTTCTGCCATTTAATTGGATTTCAAGTACAACAATTTCGTACTTTTTTCTGCTTAGATAGTCAAAAGTTTGCGCATAATCTGCGCACCCGTTAATGCTTGCATTGGGAAATGCTTCTGAAAGAATTTTAATTATCCCCTCTCTAACCACCGTATACATTTCCACTACTAAAATATTTATATTTGTCAATTTTACCAGGATTGAATAATTAATGAAAGAACCTTTTAATATTATACACCATTTGTTTGCTATTTAACATAAAACTCTAAAAGTTCTTCTAAATTTTCCACGTGGTAAAAGAACAAAAAAATTCTTTAAAAAGGCTCATTTTATATAATAATTAATGGAATGTATGTATTCCCGAATGAATCAATTAATTAATTTCAATTTAAAACAACATTTCAGGTTCAAAGTAATAACACTCATACACTCTGACTTTACACCATTTGCAAAAAAAACAAGCAAATTGCTTGCCTGTTCATTTAACCCATATTTATTTGTGCATAAATCATTATTTATTTAATATATATATTAAATACAGATAAAAAAATAAGAGTTTATCCCTTTTTAATTAAGTATTTCCGGTATTTTGGGGTAGGTTTTTGTCTTATAATTAAACAAATATTAGTCTTAATAATTCATGCGTTTTTTCAGTGGATGAAGTCGGCATCTATCAATTTATATTTAAAAGCATAATGCATAATTTCGGCATTATTTTTCAGATTCATTTTTTTTAGAATATTAGCCCTGTGTGCGCTTATTGTTTTAACGCTTAAGCACAATTCGGCGGCTATTGAAGAGACGTTTTTACCGGAGGCAATTGCCCTGAATATACAATACTCCTTATCCGATAAAAGTTTATGGGGATGCTTGGTATTATTGCATCTTATTTCCTGCGCGAGCAATTCTGCAACAATTTGAGTAATATACAGTTCTCCACCAAGAATTGTTTTAATGGCTTTAATCAATTCTTCCGCTGTCACTGCCTTGGTAAGATAAGCCGAAGCGCCGGATTTTATTGAACGCACGGCAAATTGGTTTTCAGGATATGAGCTTAAAACCAAAACATTTGTTTTAGGGTATTTTGATTTTATCTCATCAAGTAATTCCAATCCGCTTTTGCCGGATAATAAAATATCAAGAATTACTATTTCGTATTTTTTTTGAATTAAGAATTCGAATGCTTGCGAATAGTTTGCACATCCGCTAATTCTTGCCGCCGGAAACGCTTCTTGAAGAATCTTAACCATGCCCTCTCTTACCAAAGAAAAACTTTCTACAATTAAGATATTCAATATGCCGATGTTTGTTTGTTTTTTAATGACGTAATAAAATCTATAACAACACAACTAATTATCGTCAATTTTCCTTATTTTTTTAATTACCTGTTATTTTTATGAAATCTATTTAATTAACCATGTTGAAAATACAACAAACTTAAACTACATACATAGAAAACAATTGTTAATTAACGCGGATATTAATAAATTCGGATAGGTCTTGTATAAAAAGCAGGTGCAGCCAGTGTTTAGCTTACAGACCGCACCTGTTTAAGAGAGAGTCACGCTATATAGGAGAGATTTTATTCCCGGAGCTATTCTCCGGATTTTTTTATTAATTTTTCTATGGCCGAAAGATTCGCAAGTTCTGCTTGTCCGGCAGGTTCCTGCGCTTTTTTTATCTTTTGGAGAGCAATGCTTATTCTATCCTGACTCGCTTTGTTATGAGCTTTTATTTGTTTCATGGCATCCATACCAAGTTCGGCAATATCCGACAATGAGTTTGAAAGAGGTTCTATTTCCTTCAAAACAGGATTTTTATCTATCAGCAAAAGCAGCTTAGCTTTATTGTCTTTCCAGCATTGCAACCATGTTGTAATTTCTTTTTCCAATTCAACTTTGCCGGCAAGAAAATCGTCTACGGCAAATCCAAAATTTCTCGCGTCATCCGCATCCGGAACAGCAATATCAACAACACGGGTTAAAGGAGAATATGAATTATAGCTTTTACCCTGACTATGACGCGAGTATTCCTTAACCGGCTCAATAACGCCAAGTAACGTTAATAACGCCGAATTATCATCATAACCAATTAGCCGTCTAATCATACTTCCCCTGTTTTTAAGATGCAAGGCGCCAACATCTTCAAGTTCCCTGCTTATGGCAGGCAAACGGCGGTACATATCCCTTACATCTTTAACATTTTGCGCCGACCAGAACCTTTCGGCAATAGCCGCTGTTCTTGGCCATATTCTTGAATCTACGTTTTCAGGAGAAACAAGTTCGGCCCACATTGTTGCTTCGCCGCCAAGAATGAATTTTTTTTCGTCATCGCTAAGATTTAAATTTTCCGGCAAAGGATCATTCAAATAGTGAGTGGCGGTGGAATAGCAAAGGTCAATATAATATCCGTTGGAAAGAAGAGCCTGGTAACCTTTTTGAGCGGATTCCTTTAACGATTTTACTCCGCGCCATGATTGTATAATTATATTTTTTGGCATATCCGGATGTAATATCTCATCCCAGCCAATCATTTTCTTATTGTATTTTGTAAGTATTTCAAGTATTCTTTTATTAAAATAAGCCTGCAAAGCGTGAGCATCAGGAATATTATGAGCTTTCATGTATTCCTGAATCTTTTCGTTCTTCTTCCAGTCCTTTCCGTTATTTTCATCGCCGCCTATATGCATATATTCGTTAGGAAACAACTCGGACATTTCCTTAAAGAAAGCGTCAAAAAACTTATATGTTTCCTCATTTGTAGGGTCAAAAACGGGATCAAAAACGCCCCATTTTCTTTCTACTTTGTACGGACCGGGAGCGCTTGCCAGTTCAGGATAACCAGCAAACCAGGCGGTTGAGTGCCCCGGAATATCAAATTCCGGTACTACGCTGATTCCGCGGTCTTCAGCATATTTAATTATATCTTTAATTTCGGACTGCGTATAGAAAAGGCCATCCGAACCTAACCCCGTCAATTTGGGAAATGTTTTGGATTCAACTCTAAAGCCCTGATCTTCACTTAAATGCCAATGAAAAACATTCAGCTTTACAGCAGCCATAGCGTCAATATTACGCTTAATCATTTCAACCGGCATGAAATGCCTGCACGCGTCAATCATAAGGCCGCGCCATGCAAATCTTGGCGCGTCTTCAATTTTCAACGCCGGTAACAGATACCCGTCTTTATCTTTATCAACCAGCTGAACCAAAGTTTCAAGCCCATGTAAAGCGCCTAAATCCGTAACCGCTTTAAGGCTAATTCCACCTGGTTCAATTGTAAGCGTATACGATTCATCTTCATGAAGTTTAATTTTCCCGGTTCTTTCAACAATAATTTTAAGCGATGCGTTTTCAGAAGCTTCGCCGGTTCTAACATAATCCTGCTGAAAAAACAGACCTGTTTTGCCCGATATTCTTCTAAGAGCCCTTGAAGCGGCGCTACAAAGTCTATCGGAAGCATTATTACTTACCGAAACAACGAATTTTTCATCAAGTCTGAATTGTCCGTTGCCTGTTTCTGTCTTTAACGGCAAAGGCATAACGGATATGTTTTTTGCTCCGTCTGCCGAAAGAATAAAAGTAGACGAGAATAATACCAGTATTAAACAAAGCCAAAGATATCCGTTTTTCTTCATTTTATTTTCCCAAATTTGTTTATATTAAACAATTATTTGCTAAGAAACTCCCAGCCTCTGGAATTCATCTGATAGAATATTATTCCGCCAAAAACAAAGCCTGCAACCATTAACGCAGAACCAAGCAACACGTTCCCAAGAATGATATAACCCAAACCAAATAAGAACGAATAAATCATTGCCACGCCCGAAATCCAGTTGATCAGGTTAAATATTCCATCTTTTTCAGGGATTACTTCCGGAGTGATGCTTGCAATAGGTTTCCAGAACCGTGCGTTAGGCCTTACTCTTTTATAAAATGAAACCAGTTTATCCTGTGGCTCAGGCGAAGTAAGGAATGTAACTGTAATCCACACAACAGTTGTAAATCCAACTGTTATCAACAGCAGATAAGCGAACTGTTTTGGGTCGCTTTCCGAAAGATGGAAACCGAATTGTAAAACAATGGAAATAATAAAAGCCGAAATCATTGCCGAAATTTCGCTCCAGGCATTAATGCGCCACCAGAACCAACGTAGAATATATACAAGTCCAGTGCCCGCGCCTAAAGCAATAAGCAGCTGCCATGCTCCGCCAATGGAATCCATATAGAAGGTAACAATTGCTGAAAGAAGCATTAGAACCATAGTAACGGCCTGCGAAATTTTAACGTAATGCTTTTCCGGTTTTTCTTTAATATATCTGCGGTAAACATCGTTAACAATGTAGCTTGCACCCCAGTTAAGTTGCGTACCAATGGTCGACATGTAAGCGGCTGCAAAAGCGGCTATCATCAGTCCGCGCAAATAAGCTGGTAAATCGGAAATTAAAATTCTAACATATCCCGATTCCGGATCGAGAGCAAAAGCGGCATCGTGCTGAAAACGCACAACAGCAACCAGGCCTACAATTACCCACGGCCATGGTCTTAAGGCAAAATGGGCAATATTAAACCACAAAGTTGCAAGCAGCGAGTGCTTTTCGTTTTTGGCGCAGAAAATTCTTTGAGCTATATAACCGCCGCCGCCCGGTTCAGCGCCCGGATACCAGGACGCCCACCAGTTTACCGCTATGTAAACAAAAAATGTTATCATCGGCATCCAGTAGGAATTAAGATCGGGAACCATCGAAAGGATAGAACTTGAAGAACCCTTTGCCTTATCTATTGCATGAAGCTGAGTTACAAGGTTATCCATTCCGCCGGTAGCGTTTACTGCAAAAACGGCCAACACAATAACCATCGTCATTTTAAGGAAGAACTGGAATAAATCCGTATAAAGAACGCCCCATAACCCCGAAAGAGAAGAAATTGAAGCGGTAAGGAACATTATTCCAATGGCAATAAACAGAGCCTCTATTTTAGAAATGCCAAGTACAAGCATCATTATTTTAACTATTGCAAGGTTAACCCAGCCCATAATAATAAGGTTCATGGGAATACCAAGATAAATAGCTCTGAAAACTCTTAAAAACGCCGCGGGTTTGCCGCTGTATCTTATTTCGGCAAATTCACAATCTGTTAAAACTCCCGCTCTTCTCCACAATTTAGCGTAAAAGAAAACAGTGAGCATACCACTAAAAGCCATGCTCCACCAAATCCAGTTGCCGGCAATACCGTTACGGGCAACAAGCCCGCAAACAACAAGAGGAGTATCAGCAGCAAAAGTAGTTGCTACCATTGAAGTACCGGCAAGCCACCACGAAACATTTCGGCCGGATATGAAAAAATCGCTTACACTGCCTGTTGCCTTTTTTCTGAGATATAGCCCAATTGCGAGGTTAAACAAAAAGTAAGCGGCAATAACACCCCAATCAATATAATTAAGCTGCATATATGAAAATACCTTTTTAATTATTGAGTTAAAGAATTAACTTGAAAAGCTTTTGCATAGCGATTTGTTACCAGAACCATATAAGTTCAAAGTATAAATAAAAAGCGAGCAAAAAATACATGCTGTTACAAATTCAAGAGCAGAGCCATAAAGCGCTGCAAACTCCATTCCCTTCGGGCATAGTAAGGATGATTCTCAAAAAAATGCCTCTGCTTTTCCGAGGGCTTAGAAAAGCAAATTATTCACCAAATAACGGCACCAAAAACCTTGGAATCATCGTAATAAGAGCGCCACTACTACCCTGCTCCTGATAAACAGCAACAATATCTATCTATTAAAAAAATTGCAATCTGAAAAAAGAACAAGAAATAAATTCATTTTCGCCAAAAACCAAACATATTTATTATATGCAACAACTAACTAACCAAACAATAATTGAGCCCTGTAATAAGCGGAATTGGCTCCGGGAATAAGATAGTTAGTTGCTGCAACAAACTATTAAAGAAAAACCTTAAAGAGTGATTTTATAATCATCAAAAATCTCCTTAAGAGCTAAAGTAGCTGCGCCAAGAACGCTGGGCCTAATAACAAGGGAAGCCGGTAATATGGTAATAATTCCCTTTCTATCAAAAAAAGCCCGTTTTTCAATAATTTTTATAATCTCGGGATAAATAATATCCCAAGCCTGCACAATCCTGCCTCCGAGAATAATTGTCTCGGGGTCAACCGCACGAATTATATTAGTAATCCCCAAACCTAAATAAAACCCGGTTTCAGTTAAAGTTTCAACCGCTTCGCGGTCTCCCTCTTTAGCATATTTTATAATATCATCAATAAAAACGTCAATATCAGAGGAAATTGAACCTTGTTTTTTTCGTATGTATCTTTTAACGGTAGCCTTATCGGAAGCGTAAGTTTCCCAGCATCCTTTGTTACCACACGAACATTGCTCGCCGTCTTCATAAAGAACAATATGCCCGAACTCACCCGAAGCATGAGACTCTCCGTCAATCAATTTGTTATTTACTACAATACCGGTACCAATACCAACACCAACCGAAACAAATACAAAGTTTGAGTAGTTGGTTTTATGAGTACCAAACCACATTTCAGCAAAAGCGGAACATTTGGCATCGTTGTCAGCGGCAAGTATTTTAATATCAGGCCATTGTTTTCTGACAATATCGCCCAAATTCAAGTCTTCCCAGCCAATATTTGGAGCATAATGAACTTCAAGTTTTTTTGAATACACTATGCCGGCAACGCTTATGCCAAGGCCTTCCAGATGGTCAATATTATGCTTTTTATACAGGATTTCAATTTCGTTAAGGCATTGCTTTATAAATGCTTCCGGATCGGACGGATTTGTAAGAATATACGAAGTATCTAAAACACTGCCGTCAATATCTACAATTGCAAAATAAGTCTTTGTAGAATCAATATTTATGGCGCCTATTATGTATTTACCAAGTTTAAGGTAAAGGTCAAACGGGTTGCGCCCTACATTTTGATCTACTGCAACTTGTTCGTATATTATTTCTTCATCAAGAAGATCTGAAACTATGCTGGATACCGTGCTTTTGTTAAGCCCGGTTAACTTTGCTATTTTGGCTCTCGAAATAGGCTCATTCGTTCTGATAATGTTTAAAATCATTGAACGATTTATATTTCTAACGACTTTCGAGTTTCCGGCAATTATATTTTCATCAATCATTCAGCAAAGTCAATTAGTTGGTTGCGTAAATCAATTAATTCTATAGATTGAAATTAAAGCATTTTATTTTACTTGTCAATACTTTTTTTACTATAATATTATAACTTGCTTTTTATCAATATTTTATTAAGAGCGCGTTTTTACCATATTAACGCACTTTCCCCTTCCCTTTTACCATTCTTATCTGTTTCACTTTTCCTGCTCCGGAATAAAAAAAGAGGCTGCCCTTTTGAGGCAACCTCGTTGAAAACCTAACTTATAAGTAAAACAGGTTTTTACTTCATAAGTATCATTTTATTTACAAGATTAACATTTTGTCCGCTTAATCTGTAAATATAAACGCCGCTTGCAAGTTTGTTAGCGTTAAAGCTGTATTTATAATTACCAGGCTGGAAGTCTCTTTCAATAAGCGATGCTACTTCCTGACCGAGCATGTTATAAACCTTAAGCGAATATTTACCCTGCTGAGCTACTGAGAACTCAATAACTGTTGAAGGGTTGAACGGATTAGGATAATTCTGTTTCAACTTAAATTCAGTTGGAACCGATGAATTCTCTTTAACGCCGTTTACACTTGAAGTGTTATCAATAGCGTAGAACTGTCCTTCCTTTGTACCCGCATAAACTTTCTTTCCATCAGCGCTAAGAACTATGCTGCTGACTCCGGAAATTCCTGAATTTAAGGAAGACCAGTTTAAGCCGTCTGCAGATGAATAAACACCGCCAGACCATGAGCTTATAAATACTTTACCTGTATTATCTGTAAGTATAGCATAGATAAACGGTACGTTTACAGAAGTAACTTTTGTCCAGTTTGAACCGGCATCGGTACTCTTATAAAGACCATCGCCATAAAGGCCGGCATAAAGGCTGTTGTTTGAATATGCTATTGTCTGAACAAAATTGTTACCGCATTCATTCTTGTACCAGTTCGTTTCACCGGCTCTTAATTTATAAACACCGTCTCCAAATACTCCCGCGTAAATATTATTAGAAGCGTCTTTTGACAATGTGGTAACTACTTTAATATTACCAAGGCCGTTATCAAATTCTGTCCAGGTATTTCCGTTATCAACAGATTTATAAATACCCAAACCCCATGTGCCTGCTAAAATCTGATTACCGGTACTAATAATAGAGCGAACATCTTTACCGGTTAAATTAGTAAGCTTCCATGCCGAACCATCATACTTATAAATACCGCTTTCGGTAGCTGCAAACAATGTATTGTTGCTATAGCACAACGACCAGATCCAGCCGACATTCATATCGGAATTGATTCTCTTCCAGGATGTTCCGTTATCAGTCGATTTAAGGATTTGTCCGCCAAGCAAACCGGTATATAAATTAGCGCCGTCATTTGCCATGGAAAGAACTATGCTGTTTTGTGCAAACGAGCTTACAAGCTGCCATGAACCGCTACCGCTGTTTCCGCCGCCGTTATTGCCACCGTTTCCATTATCTGTTACAGAACTGATTTCTGCAGTTGCAACGTTATTTGCAGTGTTAGGATCGGTAGTTGTTAAAGCAACAATAGATGCAGTATTAATGATTTTCTTATCAACCGGAACGTTTCCGTTGAACTGTGAATTGTTAAACTGGCCAATACCGGTTAACGATTTACAAATCATTTGTCCGTTTTGAACGCCGCTTGCAAAATTAACAGCTGCCAAAGGAGCAAGTACCGAACCTCTTACATCAATACCCTGAATTGTAATTGTTTCGGCCTGATAGAAGTTGTAAAGTACCGCGTTAATTGTGGTGCCCGCAACTGTAAGTCCGCCCGTCCAGCTGACTTTTTTACCGTTAACATTAACAAGTACTCCGGAACCGTTTGGAACTGAAATACTTACGTTGTTAGCTTTCGATAAATCGTCTCCATTAACATTAAATACGTTCAAATATGGGTTTGTGCCCGTCAATGTAAGCGTACCCCACTGGAAAGCGACATCGGAAGTTTTTGTGTAAGCGCCCAATGTTGAAGAAAGATTTTCCAGATAGGTTTTTGCAGCTGCAAAATTAATTGGTGAATCTTTGCGTAATGTACCGTCAATTGAAACAAGTGAAAGCGGCAAATTAGTTGATTCTCCGTATACTACGTTACCGTTGTATACTCTTCCGCTTGTATATGTAAGTTTTCTGCCGACTATTAATACATCGCCGCTGTTTGCAGCAAGCTTATCGCCAACGCTGTAGTTTCCAAAAGTAGCGTCGCGACCAACAGCTATTTTGCCTTCCGTATCAGAGGATGGCTGAGTAGCATCGGTTAATACAAACAAGTTGTAACCGGTTGCAGGACCTAAATCGTAAGTAGCGTTGCTTACTGTTTCGAATTGTACCTTTACTGAAATTGTTAAAGTAACAGATTCGTTATTTGCAAGATTACCAATGTTCCATAAACCGGTTGTAGCATCATAAGCGCCTCTTGAAGGATTGCTTGATACATAAGTTAAACCGCTTGGTAATAAATCGGAAGCCTGAACGCCTTTTGCTTCATCAGGACCGTTATTTGTTACCTTAATAGTATATGTTACAATATCTCCGTTTTTAGGCGTAGCGTTGTTGGTTGTTTTTTCAATCTTAACATCCGATTGTTTTGCAGCCGGAGGAGGACAAACAACCGCGTTCCAGTATAAATCGCTTGTCAAAGCCTGTCCTATAGCTTTTTGGTCTTTATCCAAAACAATAAAGCTGAAACGTAATCTAACTTCTGTATCAGTCGAGCTAACGCCAGGCCAGTTACCAAGAATTGTAAATGAAGTATCCGAGATAAAAGGTTTTATGCTTGAATGAACAGAATTATCATGGTTTCCATCATTAGGTGTAATAAGCTGCCATGATGTCTGTAAATAAGCTATGCTTGGGTTTGGAGTAATGCTGACAGTACCGTTTACCGAAACCTGCTTAGCATCCTGTTCGCATATAGAAGCGCTTGGAGTAATAACTCCGTTCCAGTTGTTTACTCCCTGCATAGAACAATCAACCGTTAATGTAGCGGTAGCAACAGAAGAGATAAAATCCGTATTGTTTACAGGATAACCCTTTACCGTGGCTGTATTAACCAAAGTTCCGCAATCGGAGTTTTGTACTGTGTAATCCTGTGTAAAACTTACCGAACCGCCGGCGTTTACAACATCGTTAAAATGATGAATTTTGTAAGGGCTAACCGAGTTAAGTAAGGCATCAAAAACATCTATGCCGGCTTGTAATTTAACATCGCCGGTATTTTGTATTGTAAATGAATAAGTAACTTTATCACCCGGTTTTGCAGTGGCGGGGCTTACAGATTTTGTAAGTTTTATACCCGATTTTCCGAAACCGAAATTCAAACCGGTATTGTCGTTACAGTTTAATGTAACGCTCTGCGAGGTAACACTGTTATAAGCATACCAGATAGCATCGCTTGTGCTGGCAAAGGGGCCGCCTACAGAAAAATTGGCATCTGCTATTTTTATCGTATAAGTTCCGTTTAATACATTGCTAAAAGAAAAACTTCCGGCATTATCTGAAACAGTTGAAGTGACATTATTACTGTTATCTATAAGCTGAACTGTTATATTCTGTAACCCGTTTTCTCCGGCATCAATTGTACCGTTGAAATTTGCATCGTGCCATACTTTTCCCGAAACTGTATTTTTACATACCGAAGGAACATCCGGTACGCTGCCCAACCATGGATAAGTATGAACTTCGCTGGTTATGTTTAAATTCTTAACAACTACGTTTCCGTCAATAACGGAATTTGAAACCAATGTGGCGGAAGGAGCAACAATAGATCCCGCAAAACCGGTACTTAAACTAATAGTACCAAGGTTGCCATTATTTACCGAAGTATAAAAATTCCATATTACTCTTCCTCTCCATTTATCCTGATTAAAATTACCATTCAAATTGATACCGCTAAGCATGTTAACGTTTCCGTCAACTACATTTACGTTAATAATAACTGTTTGAGTGGCATTATCCGGGTTTAATTCAAAACCCTGTACTTTACTGTTTTCAAAACTTTGAACATCGGTTATGTTAAAAACAGCAAGGCTTTGTCCTGCGGCGCAATTAAACTTAAATGGATTTGGCTGATCGCCCGGAGCGCTAACCGTACTGTTGGCGGCAAGCGTTTGCCAATATGCCGAAGCCGCGGTTATCTGGCTTACAGGAGAGTTTGCTGCCGGCCAGGCGCTTGGTGAGAAAAGCGCTCCGCCGCTTGTATGAAAACCAAAAACCGAAACATCGCTTACTTGTGTAGTAACAGCGGCGCTGCCGTAAAAAACTTTAACGGCTTCTTTTTCTGTCGCGGTAACGTTTCCGTTTACTGCAAGAACAATATCCGAAACCGGGTTTGTTGTTAGTTTAAAACCATATTGATGTGAACCGGAAATAGTCATATCGCCGCCAACGTAGGTACGACCTTCTATTTCTGCCACATTTTGCAGATTATTGACTACAATTGCATTCCATTTATTCAGTATAACATCAGCAGTTCCGGAAGCAAAAGCCATGTTTGAAAGTAGTAAAACCAAACCACTAACAAAAAGCTTAAAGACCGAAATTGTCACTTGTACTTTTTTCAATTTATTCCCTTTTATCTGTTATTAAAAACTATTGTTTTAACAGCATGATAACTGCAAAAAATATGCCCATATATAAAAGGCTTAATATGGTCTATTTTCGCACCATTTGGAAAATTCAGATATGTAACAATTTGAGATTGGAGTGTCTCATGTTTCAATATGAGACATTTTTTTTAGCTCGGTTAAGAGGGAATCCATAAAAAAAAGAGGCTTGCAAAGCCTCTTTTTTTTATAAAACAATAGCGCTATGGAATTCTACTTTGACATATATTCCTGCCAGTTGATATTGCGCATATCACCGGTTTTTAAAAACTTAATGTGCATACCAAAAGCCGCGCTGAGAGTTTGAGGTGTTTGCGCATGGTTTTCGCCAGCGAAACGGAAATACTCCCATAACTGCTCTTTATAATCCGGGTGAACACAATTATTGATAATTTCCTTTGCTCTTGCGGCAGGAGATTTTGATCTCAGATCCGCAATTCCCTGTTCGGTGATAAGAACCTGAACTGAGTGCTCGGTATGGTCAACGTGCGAAACAAGAGGAACAATAGCGCTGATAAGACCTTTTTTAGCTACAGAAGGGCATGTAAAAATAGAGATATACGCGTTACGTGTAAAATCTCCGGATCCGCCAATTCCGTTCATCATTTTTGAACCCATTACTTGCGAGCTGTTTATATTGCCAAATATATCCGCTTCAAGGGCTGTATTTATTGAAACTATACCTATGCGGCGGGCAACTTCGGGACTATTGGATATTTCCTGCGGTCTTAATACAAGTTTAGGCTTAAAGAAATTCAAATCGCTGTAAACATCATCCAGCACAGGCGAACTAACAGTTAACGAGCAACCGCTTGCAAAACTAATATCGCCTTTCTTCATAAGTTCAATAACAGAATCCTGTATTACTTCGGTGTACATCTGGAAGGTAGGAATTTCCGGATTTGCGCCAAGAGCTCCCAATACAGCGTTTGCTATATTGCCCACGCCCGATTGTATAGGTAAAAATGATTTGGGAATCCTCCCTGCTCTCAACTCGCCTACAAGAAATTTGGCAACATTCTGGCCAATGGTTTCGGTTATTTCATCATGTTTTGAAAAAGGTTTAACTTCATCGGGCAGGTTTGTTTCAACTATACCCATAATTTTTGAAGGATCAACTTTTATGGTTTCAACTCCCGCCCTGTCAGAAGGTTTGTATACAGGAATTTCTCTTCTGTTCGGCGGATCCTGCGGAACATAAATATCGTGAATACCTCTTAATTCTTTTGGATGATGGGCATTCAATTCAATCAAAATCTTATCTGCCATTTTGCAGATTGAAGGCGAAACGCCAACGCCGGTAGTAAGAACAATCTCTCCGTTTTCGGAAACATCGCAGGCCTCAATAACCGCGCAATTGACTTTACCTAAAAATCCATAACGAAGGTTTTGCCCAACAACTGACAAATGCTGGTCAAAATAATCGGCTTTACCGGAATTGATTAAATCTCTCAGGTCTTTATTTGACTGATAAGGCGTACGCCAGGCAACAGCTTCAGCGCGGGCAAGCGCGCCGTCCAGCGAATCTCCCGTAGAAGCTCCTGTAATAACTCCAATTTTAAATTCTTTACCTTGCGCGTGTTCCGCTTTTGCTCTTTCGCCAATTGCTCCCGGAATAGCTTTTACAGCCCCGGCGGGCGTAAAACCGCTGCAGCCAATAACATCTCCGTTATTAATATATCCTGCAGCCTCTTCTGCTGTAATGTGTTTTAATGACATAGTTCAAAATCCTAATTCTTATTGATAAATCGCTACTTTATGATAATTCCGGACGTGTATACCAGGATATGTCCACAACTTCATAAAGATTATTGTTGTAAAAATAATCAACTTTAAAATTCCGGTTATTTTAATAGAAAAGCAAGACTTAATATTATTTTTAGAACTTCCGTTTTGGCGATTCCTTGAGTATATCCACAAAACAGGCAGAAAAAAGTAGTTGCAGGTAACTCATGGTGAATAAGGGAGGCTGCGGGTGATTGAAGGTAATTGAAGGTAATTGAAGGTGATTGAGGGTTGCTGAGCCTGGCTGAGGGTGGCTGATGGTGCCGAAGCCACATTTTTCTTCTGTTATTCACAGGTGTGAGTACAATCTGCATTTACGCTAAAATCACAAAATATACTTTTCAAATTTATAATTGTGCCGAAAATTCCCGGAAGTTTAAAGATAATTTCAAAAGCATAAAAAGTGCAATGCTACCTAAAAGATTGTTTTATCCTATTAAGTTAACACGGTAAAAACCAAAAAAGGAGCAGGCATTCCCTGTCTCCTTTTCGGTTAAAGATTTAGTATTTTTTAGCTTCAGTAAGTTCTTTAGCTTTAATGTGACCAAGTTCAGCCGCTTTTCTCCAATCTTCATGCGCTCCCACAATATCGCCAAGCATGGTTTTTGCCACGCCTCTGTTGTAAAAAGCATTTGCATCTTTTGGGTTCAATCTTATGGCTCTTGAATAGTCATCTACTGCTTTCTGAAATTTATCCATTTGGTTTCTCCATAAATAAACAATAAAAACCGGTTCGACCCTTAAATACAGTTATTGGCAACTCTCAATTGGTAACGAGAATTACTTTGACCTTCGTTTTTCCCCAACCTCCTAAACTTGATATGTAACATAAAAAAAATGAATGTAATTGGAAATGGAATAATAAATATTATTTATAAATTGCTGGTATTTCGCAGTAAAAATCCGTCTTTTTTTTCCTTTTGTCACAATTATTTCTGTTTTTTAATCGAAATAACTTATAATAAGCTTATCAATTATTTTTATTACTGACGCAGTTACAATTTATTGTAGTTGCAGTTTAACAATAATAGAATTGGGAAAGAAATATTTCTTAATTTGTTCATAGTATAAAGGAGAGTATATGCTAAAACCTCTATTTAAGGTAACTTTTTTAATTTCATTTTTTATAATAGGCGGCAGCGCTTTAACGCCCGCCCAACAAAAATCACTTGATAGAAAAGAAATAGACGCAAAATACAAGTGGAACCTAACAGATATTTATAAAGACGGGGCCGCGTGGAATAACGCCTATAGTGAACTTGAGAAAAAAATGGATGAAATTGTAAAACTTAAAGGCACTTTAGGAAAGGGTCCCAACGAGCTATTAAAGGCGTTTAAGCTTCAGGATGAACTGAATATACTATCCGCAAAAGTATACAGTTACGCTTCACTAAACCTGGATGCCGATACGCGAAACCAGCAGGCCGCGGCCGATTTACAGAAAATTTCCATAACAATGAATAATTACGAAACGGCAATTTCATGGATTAATCCCGAGTTATTGCGCATACCTCTGGAAACAATAAGGAAATGGATGGCGGATTTACCCGAGCTTAAACAATATCAATTTGGTATTGAAGATTTATTCCGCCAACAGGCACATGTCTTATCGGAAGATAAGGAAAAGCTTATTTCTTATTACGGGCAGTTTTCCCAAACTCCGGCTTCAGTTTATACCGGCTTATCTGTTGCCGATATTAATTTTCCAAAAGTAAAATTATCCGATGGAAGAGAAATTGTTGCAACAGCGGGCAATTATGCAAAAGAAATGAAAATGAACAAGAACCAGGCCGATAGAAAAGCCATGTTCGAAGCTCATTACAATACATATAAGCAAAATGAAAATACTTACGCGGCTATTTATGACGCGGTTTGCCAAAAAGACTGGGCCACGGCACAGGCAAGAAATTTTTCATCGTGCATTGAAATGAATTTAAACGCAAGCAATATACCTGTTTCGGTTTATCAGAATTTAATTGCAACGGTAAAACAAAATACCGCTCCAATTCAAAGATATATAAAACTACGTGCAAAAGCGCTTGGAATAACAGATTACCATATTTATGATAACGGAGTGCCTTTGCTTGAGTTCAAAAAACTGTATCCATACGAAGAAGCTCAGAAGCTTGTGCTTGCTTCGGTAGCGCCTTTGGGACAAAAGTACCAGAAGAATGTTGAAACCGCGCTTACATCGGGCTGGATTGATGTTTACGAGAATAAAGGTAAAAAAAGCGGCGCATATTCCGAAGATGTTTATTCGGTTCACCCCTACATGATGCTGAACTATAACGAAACCTTAAACAATGTTTTTGCGTTGGGACACGAAATGGGACATACAATGCACACGCAACTTGCCGATGAAAACCAACCCTATGCCACCTCACAATATACCATTTTTGTAGCGGAGGTAGCTTCCACTTTTAACGAAAGACTTTTACTGGATTACATGCTTTCAAAATCCACAGATCATAAAGAGAAAGCCGCGTTAATAATGCAATCCATTGAACAGATTTTTAATACTTTTTATTTTCAGGCACAGCTTGCCGATTTTGAACAGCAGGTACACAAACTGGTTGAAGAAGGAAACCCCGTAACAGCCGAAGTTCTCAACACAACAATGAAGAACTTATACAAAACATATTATGGAGACACAATAAATATGGATGAGCTTTGCGGAGTATCATGGGCAAGGATACCACACATTTTCAACGTTCCATTTTATGTATTCCAGTATGCAACCTGCTTTGCTTCATCGGCAAAACTTTATAACGAAATTAAAGGCCTTGAAGGGAAAGAGAAAGAAGCCGCTATTGATAAATATCTCAGTTTACTTAAATCCGGCGGCAACAATTACCCAATGGAACAATTGAAAAAAGCGGGAGTTGATCTTTCCACAACACAGCCTTATCTTGAAGTTATTAAAGAACTCGACGAATTGGTTACGTTATTGGAAAAGGAAGTAAACAATATTAAATAGAATTTATAACCGGCAAAGCGGCTTAACAACCGCTTTGCCGGTTATAAAAAACACTCACCCTATTCTCCCCTTTTCTTAAAATGCTTTAATTTATTTTTAATTTTTTGGGCAATTTAGCTGTTTTTATTAAAAATAATCATTAAATTATCGTCAGTTCTTAAATAATAGACATATTTTAATATTTTTTCGGGGGTAATATGAAGAAGTATTTGTTATTTTTTCCCATTCTTTTACTTTTAAGCGGTTGCCAGAAGGATTCTTCGGTTGTTGATAGTAATAACTCTCAAGGAAAAATAACCGCATCATACAAAAAAGTTTCGGTAGATAATACTGCAAAAGCTTACCAAAATGGTTTTTCTTTTGTTAATGTTTTAAGCGCTAATGTTTCACCGGACGGAACTTCCTCTTCGTGGCAATACAATTATTCTTGCTGCTCTTCCAGTAATCCGGTTTACGGTTACTTTGAAGCAAACAAAAATAGCGTAAAAATGGATAGCTTGTCAACATTCATACCTTTGGGCAGCGCAGTTATTGATCAACAGTGGATTGACAGCGATGTAGCTTTAAAAGTGTGTGAAGAAAACGGTGGAGCTGATTTTAGAGCCGCTCACTCCGATTACAAAATAACGGCTTCGTTAGGCAAGTCAGATGCACCTAACTCTTCTCCGGTCTGGTACATTTCGTATGCAAGCCAGAAGGATAAAACCAATTTAATTATTGATGTTTCTGCCGAAACCGGAACACTTAAAAGTAAATGGCTTGCAACATTTTAGGTTTCGGACTTTATAATATTTTAACTATTAAGCAATTCAGATATAAAAAAACGGAGCCATAAACTTTCTAAATGGCTCCGTTTTTATTTACTTAAGACGTGGAGAGAATTATTTCATCAACAACATTCTTTGGAATGCTCTTAAACCATTTTGTTCAAGTGTTGCTATATACACACCGGAAGCCAGGTTGCCGGCATTGAAACTTACATTAATCAAGTTTCCCGGGCGGGCATTTCCGCTGAACAGCGTTGCAACTTGCTGCCCAACAATATTATAAACTTTTACAGAAGCGTAACCCTCTTTTGCAACCGAGAACTGGATATTTGTGGAAGGGTTGAACGGGTTAGGATAATTATTATAAAGTTTGAAAACCGCCGGCACTGTAACATTGGTTTTTACCGCGTTCCAGCCCGGAATAGCAACAGCTGTCTTACCGCCGGAATATACAACCGAACCGCCGCTTGCAATTGTTATTGCATTAACGCTGTTATCCAAAGTTCCCTGTTTTAATGTTAAAACACCCGAAACCGTAACCGGTTGAATAAAAGAAACAGTAGTCGGATTATTTATAGTCATGTTTTTTACAGTTCCAGGCAACAGCGAATCAACTTGTGCAACAGTTCCATTATATTCATAATTTCCGTCAGCAGGCAATTTAATAGAACCCTGCATGGAGAGGTTTCCCTTTAATCCACGCGGATGCGCGGTTAATAATGTTGTTCCCGAAGGAGCGGTAAAAGTTGTAATAGTACCGCCAATGGAAGTAGTGCTTAAATCCACAATAGCGCCGGGACGTAAAGCAATCTGAACGTTTGCAATGGAACCTACAGAATCCGCTTTATAGAAAGTTTGTTTAGTAGTTCCTATAAAAATAAGAGAATCTGGTAAACTTGTCACGTTCGAGTTTGTAGTTATGCTTCCGCCAAGAATATTAACATCACCTGAAACATACCAATTACACTTTGCGCCGCTTCCGTTAGCAAGGTTAAAAAGTCCGTTAGAAGTAATATTTCCTTTCACATAAATTTCAATGGTATCCTGTCCGCTTGAACCTGTAGTTGTAAAAGCGGCCAGATAATCTTCAAGAATAATATTTCCATTTACAGTTATAACATTTGCTCCCGGAGCAGAATTGCCAACATTGCTGCTTGTTAAACGCACATAGGTTCTGTTCGGGCAGCCTTTAATTCTAATATCGCCGCCAATTGTATTGCCGCCCATAGCAAAATTCAACGCAGAGGAACCATAGCTTTGGCAGTTCCAGGTAAGATTATAAAAATTCTGATTACAGTTTGAAGGCATTGTAGAAACAACGCCTGTAAATAATACTGTAGAACCTGTTGCCCAGATAGCAAGAGGTACGCTTCCGGCATTAACGGCATGTTCATAAACACCGTTGTTACCAAAAGTTAAAGTTGTAGCTGAATTTCCAAATTTTCCGCCGAGATTTTTGACAGATCCGGTAATAGTAACCGCAACATTTACGTCAACTGAATCTGCCGAGTTAATAGTAATATTTTCGGAACCTGTAGGAGCTGACGAAGCATCAGCCCACGCGCTGCCGTTGTATTTCTTCCAGATGGTTTTGTCATTCCATTTTCCGGAACCGGCTGTTTGAAAATCTCCACTGCTTTGTGCAAATAAGCTTACAGAGAAAACCGTAACAAAGCATGCAATAAAAGTTGTCAAATGCTTAGTCTTCATATTTTATCTCCTCTTGTTTGTTTAGTAATTAATATCTTCTGAAATAAAAATCTATTTAAACCAGGGCAAATCAATATTATATGATATTTCCGCTGAAATGTAATTGTTTTTAGCGCTATTCAGTATTACACAATCCTGAAGCATATCGTCAAACTTAACATTAACATATTCATAAGTCAGGTTGAGAATAAAGCTCTGATATTTTAATCCGAGTCCCGCTGAAATAACGGTAGAACTTACAGGATCTCCCTCAAAAGGATTTCCTTCCGGCTCATAAACTTCCGCCTGATCTCTGTAGCCGCCTCTAACTGTCAGCCACTCAAGCGGAGAATATTCAACGCCCATGTGGAAAAGCTGAGATGATTTCCATGGACTTGTAGTATTCCCGCCGCTTTCATAATCGGCCTTTGCCATAGGTCTCAACTCATACTCAATTGCAGCGCGAAGATTGCTTAAAACCGATACGGATAATCCTATGGAACCTCTCCAGGGCAATTTAATTTTATCCGATCCGCTAACGACTGATGATTTGGATACCTTCATCGAATCGTTTACATACGTATAATTATAATCCCGCGTGATACTTGAAGGAGGCTTAACTGAAAATCCGATAGTAATATTTTTGGTTTTATAAGAGGCGCTTATATTAAACTCAGCCCCGGAATAATCGGATGTGCCTGTTTTTGTTTTGCGGTAATCCACGGAATCGAGCCTGAAATATGTTGAATAAAAAATCATTCTCCCTCTGCCCACCTGCGATTCAAAATCATCTGTTGAGCCTTTAATAAGCATACCGCTTAAACCGACTGATAAATTTTCGTTTACGCCAACAGAAACAGCGGCGCCATAGCCATAAACTTCACCAGCGCGATCTCTTATATTCTGATACCATTGAACCGGAACATAGCTGGAATCGTTGGTAACAAGTTTAACCGGGTACGGACGCTGAATATTAATAGCCGGCGAAAGGACATTATTATTCTGATAATAATAGTTTAAATCGGCATATTGAACAGCGCCTAAACCTGCAACAACTTTATAATTGCCTACTGTAAACGGCATGGCTGCAATTGCGGAATAAGGGAGGTTTTTATTTTTTTTACGGCTCCAGTTTGGGCCAATATTGTCATAAGGGCGTTGCACGGTATCTCTGCCCGTATAAGTTCCAGCAGAATCGTAAACCGGATCAGGAATAAGATTTGTCAAACCCTCCATCAACAGACTGAAATTACCATAATACTTGGAAGGCCCGTATTGCTGTGTCTGCGATTCGTTAAGCAAATGGTAGGTATTCCCTACCGAAATCTGCAAACAATTTAATGATTGCAAAGCGGCCGGGTTTGTAAACATTAACGAAGCGTCCCCAGTCATGCCAATTGTTGTTTGCCCCATTGCCCTTGATGCGGCTGACTGAACTGCATTTTTATCCAATCCCTGCATTGTTAATGGCTGGTCAAAACGAACTCCCTGCGCAAGCGTTTTAACAGAAAGCCCCAATAGTAAAATCAATGCTGAGCTTTTAAAAACAGTTTTATAAAAATTCATCATAATGCAGCTCCTAAACTTATTCTGTGAACATCGCCGAGATAATAATCTACGGATCCGTAGCTGTAATCGAAACTGAATTTAACCGGGCCAAGAGCCTGTTTAATACCGCATCCGGCTGTAAAACCTTCGGAATCGTAATTAAATTTATATCCGCACCGTAATGCAAAAACACCGGCAAATTCATACTCAAGACCTATGTGTTCCTGCTGCGCATAATCGTTTGGCTGAAACAAATCGAACGCAAAACTTATACGATGATCGTTGTTATTTACAAACAAAGCGTCTTTGCCTATAAGATCCGCGGCAACACCCCACCGGAATTGTAACGGAACCGGGGAAGATTCCTTAGCGTATTTTATATCAGCTCCAAAGTTCTGAATAGCTATGGCAAGCTGAATTGATTTATAACCTGTATTGTAGCGCATCCCAAAATCGAAAAGGATACCATCGCCCCAGGTATTAACTTTTTCATAAACGCCCTGCGAAGTCATTGCTTCAACGGAACTTCCGTCAAATAAGGATTCGCGCGCGTACTTTACAGTCAAACCTGTAGAAAATTTATCAGTCAAATTAATGGCGTAACTCAATCCGGCAACAAACGCGTAAGGACTGAATGTTCTGCCAGTAAGCCCCGGATAAGGATCGTTTTTGGTATAAGGCCTGCTCCAGATAGCTTCCTCCATTTGACCGTAATCCACATACTGAAATGAAAGGCCAAAAGCGCCGTAATCATTCAACGATTTAGCATAAGAAAGAGCGCCAAGTTTTGTATCCATCATCCACATGATATAAGTGGTTGAAAGCTCCTGTCCCTGAACCTGGGCAACACCCGAAGGATTCCAGAAAGCGGCTTCGGCACCGGAAGCAAGAACGCTGTAAGCATCTCCCAAGGCTGTTGCTCTTGCGCAAGGCATTACTTTAAGGAACTGCATGGAAGTAGTTCCAACTTTTTGCGGAAATAAAGCCGTGGTATAAAGGCAGACCGCAAAAAGAAGAATTAAATATTTTTTTCGGTTATTCATTCGTTTTCAATTCCTTATTTTAATGAATAATTACAAACTTACCTTTAGCGCGCTTTCCTGTTGCCGCATCTTCAACAGTAAAGAAATATACTCCCGATGCAATCATCTGATGGTTCCTCGAAATCTGGAACCACGAAACATCCGAATATCCGTCGCTATCATGATTAATAGTCTGTATAAGCTGGCCGCTGAAAGAAAATATTCTAATTGTACATTTTTTAGTCAATCCGAAAAATCCAATCTGGTCAGATACGTCTCCGCCTTGCGCCGAACCTGTCCTTCCGTTTGTAACAACTAACGGATTAGGAATAACATATACTTTCCCTAAAGTTTGCACGGAAGGGGCCTGTGTTGTGTGTTCTGTCATATTTGTAAAACCGCTTTTATGACCAAGCGAATCGACCGAATAAACAGCATAATAAACTTCCACGCCTAAATCGCTTGCATAATCGCTTACTACATATACTGAGTCTTTAAAATACCTGATATCTCTGCGCCCAACACTGTCTATCAACGTCCATGGCCCCAACGGATGTAAAGCTCTCATAACCAGATAATGACTAAAAGGAGAACTTAGCCTTGTTGAAGTAAAGGACTCGACCTGCGGGCCCCATATAATTTTGTTTGTAGCCGAAGTCGTGTTTTCAACACGTATAATAGGAGAAGGAATAGGGATTTTTACCCTGTAAACTCCTTTTTCAGGAGTGGTTTTAGGTTCAAATTGCAGAGAATCCCATTTAATAAGCTGGTTGCCGGTATACATTTGTATAGCTCTATCCGCAACGTCTCTTATGGAAACAACGTCCGGGTTTACATACCATGGAAGCGGATGCGCCTGCAGGTAGTTGCTGCCTATGCTTGAAGGGTTCTGAACTTCAGGATACGAAAGGGCTTTATACCAGCTTGGCACAGGATGTAAACCGCTTCCGGTTTCGGAACTTCCGAGAGTACTGCCGCCAAGATCTTTATAAACGCTATCGGAAGCCCTGCCTGGTCCATAACCAACCACTTCGGCAACCGTAAATTTGGCAGTCTCGCCAGGATTCAATCTGTAAGGCCCAAAACCATATCCGCGGCACGCCGGCTGGGTATATGATAATTTGAACGTATTCTTTGCCCGGCCAATCCAGTAATAATTATTATCAGAAAAGTTGGCGGAATCGGAACTGCCCTTAAACGGCCCTGTTTTTCTGGATTGGTTATCCAGCCAAGCCATAACTTTTGTATAATAAAGATTTGCGTTCTCCGTTCTTAATAAGTATGGCTGTTTTACTTTATTATTTTCATCCCAAATAACTTTATCCTCATCTGTATTTACAACCAGATCCGTATTCCCTTTAACTGAGAGATGATCGTAATCGTAGTGTAACACAATCAAACCAACAGCCTGAGGAGAGTTGAGTCCGCCTCTGTTTCCATCTTTAGACCATGTATCAAAAAGAGCTGTGTCAGGTTTCGCGTCCCTATCATGGTTATAAGCCATGTACCTGTGCAAATCGTATCTTGCAAACGAGTTACTTCTGTAATCTCCTTCGGCCCATCTGTTAAACTTTCTTTCGTAACCGAACATGGAAGGAGCAAAACCGTACGTCCAGGCAATAAAGGCATCTTTCAATGTATCCTGCGAAGTATTCTGAAACTCATATTCATAAATTATAAACTGGTTATAACCTGGAAAGCTCCATGCGCGGCTCGTACGGCTGACGGTAATACCAGTTGGAGTACTCCATTTGGAAACAATAATTTCCTCGGCTTCATCGGGGTTATAAGACAAATTTAAAGCCCCTGATGAAAGGACAGGAAAATTTTCTCTTCTTTCGATTGATATCGGCGTGCTGTAAACGCCTTCAACCGGGACTGTTTTACCATTATTATCCGAAACAGCTCCGCAAAAAGCGTATACTCTTTGCCCCGCTTTTGTAACGCCCAGGTAAACTCCTCCGCCAAGCGAAGAATGCTGGCCATCGTATTCCTTCCTGTCAATAATTTCATATCCGTTAGGAGGCCATTCCAGCGATGGCGGATAACCGCCCGCAATTCCTGTGCTGCCGGCATCAAACGCCCTGCCAAGTTCGCCGGTATTATAAACCGTCTGATGAAGCATACCTCGCGAGTGAACTTTATAATCTCTCGATTGAGGCAATGCAACAGCTGCGGTCAATACTGAAAATAATATAATGAGTTTTATGTTTTTCATATATAATTCCTGTTTACAAAGCAAAATAAGTAATTATAATTCTATTGAAATTCCAAAGTTATAAGACCTTGGAGAATTACTATATATTAAAAACGATTGATCTACCTTAAATGTAGGGTTCAAAGCGCTTGTTGTATTCCACCACCTTATTCCGTTTGGATCGTCAATTCCATATTGCTCGTATTTCTGAGTAACAGTACTAACGGACATGGCATCTGGAGTAGCGAAGACATAATCATAATTAAGTATTTTGTTATTAAACAAATTGAATACTTCAAAATATACTGTTGCGGTCTGGAAACCTATAAAGTTGACAAATCTTTTTGTCAGGCGCAAATTTGTATTGTATTCGGCCGGTGTTCTTGAGCCGTTAATCAACTTCGGGTTGCTTGGAGAAGTGTATGGACGACCGCTTCTTGCAAAAGAGTTAAGCGATAAATATACGCCAAGCGGATAATCAACCCCCAAAGCCTGCAATAACTGATCAGAATCAACTGTTAAATTAATAACAACATTGTGAGTTCTGTCAAAGCCCAAAAGCACATCTTTTAAAGGCACTTTATCGTTTATAGTTGTAACATTGCCAACCGAATCCTGTCTGAAAGACGGTGGAGCATAATCCGCAGTTGCGCTTTTACCTGTTGCAACACTGTATTGATAATTAATGGAACCCGAAACAATACCGCTCCTTTTTGTAAGCGCAATTCTGAAACCTCTTATATCCGCGTTATCCCGGTTATAATAAGTTGTATATGTAAGACCCGTATTGCTTGTAAAATCAGCGGCTTCAACAAGGTTCTTAACGTCTTTGTAATAACCGCTCACATCAAGAGTAAAACCGGAACCGAGTCCCTGCATAATACCAACATCGTAACTGTTTGTTGTTTGGGGTTCAAGCCTTGGGTTGCCAAGAATTCGTGGAATGTTGCTGCCTTGCGTAACCTGACTTTTAACTATATACTGAAACGAAGGCCTTTGCATAAATGAGCCATAGTTCGCGTGAAAAACAGTAAACTCACCTACGGGAAATGATACGCCTATCCTCGGTTGGAGACGAGCTATTGTAGGCGATTTTGCTTTTGATGAGCTGTCAGGATCATAGTATACCGAACCCGAAACAGCATCTTTTACAAGTTTGTAAGGAGAAAACTGATTTGTATAATAATCAAGCCCGGAGTTCCATACGTCAAAACGAAGTCCAACATTAGCAATCATTCCTTCAAATTCCATCTTATCCTGCAGGTATAACGCGCCTTCATAAGGTTTTGCAGTATATACTTCTATTGCTCCGCCGGAACCCGTTTGCGTTGATGAGGCGTTTTTAACGTCAATTGTGTAATAGTTGAATTGCAAACCGCCATTTAACAAATGAGATTTTGTAACCTGACTTGAAAGCGAACCTTCAAGCGAATAGGTTCTTGTTTTTTCATCCTTAAAAACATCATCACCGCGCAAATAGTAAAAGTTATCAGGAGACGAAGCCGCTCCAATAAGCACTTTATCCCAATCTATTTTTGGAGTAGGATAAATTAGCGAATCAGCTACCCAGTTTGGAGCCGGCGCCGAACCAACTCTGTTATTTGTAATTAAACTGTTAAACTTAATTTCGTAAAATGTGCTTTGCGAAAGAGCTTTTGAAAACCTCGCGCCGAGCTGTATATTTTCATTCTTCCTGTAATTGATTGAAAGTATACGGTCAAAAAGCCAGTTATAAAAACCAAGGCCGCTTGAACTTGGAAAAACATTCGAATTATCCAAAGCATAACCGCCGCTGAAACGAAGCGTACTCCCCTCGCCAACATCCATAACAAGATTGCCCATTAGTTGTCTCTGTTTATCCGGTTCTTCAGTTGGAAAAGTAGGCCAGGTTACATCATTTCTAAAAGCAATAAACATTCTCATTTTTTCGTTTATAGGACCGCCAATGGTAAATTCACCCGAAGCGTCTAAATCAGTGCCGTATTTTTTAAATAAATCCCGTTTTGATTGATAACGCCAAATAGCTTTTGCAGCCGCAAGCTGAGCGGCAGTATCGCCGGCAAACAGATTGTTCAGTCCGTAAGATCTGAAATAGCCCTGTGAAGAGACAGACGGATCGGAAGAAAGCCAAACGGAATTATCGTAAAACAAAGCCGCCAGCGCGGGGTTTTCGGCAGGGTCATAAACGCTGGGCCCAAAATGCTTTTTACCCGGAGCCCGTGAACGAACTTCGGCTGTCGCTCTCCATTTATCCGCCTTGCCTTCCTTCATTGTAATGTTTACAACTCCAGATTGAGCGTTGCCATACTGCGCTCCAAAACCGCTGGTAACAACTTCAACTTCTTCAACCGCGCTCATAATAGGCATAAAAGCGCTTGAACTGTTCAAAGGGTTTACTATGCCCATTCCCTGCAACGTATAATACTCTTCGCCATCACGGCCGCCCCTGAAGTGACCATCGGTAACATCTGCTGCAAGGCCGAGAATATCGCCAACATCCCTCATGCCCGCAAGGTTTTGAACTTCGTCCGTTCTTATAATTGCGCTTGTGGAGGTTTTTTCCTTTTCAACATCGGGGCGTACAGCCTGAATTACAACAGAACCAAGCTGAACGGTAGATGAAATCAAGTTAAAATTAGTGACTGTTGTTTTGCCCGAATTTATAATTACCCCTTTTTCAATAGTCTTTTTATAACCTAACATGGTTACCTGAAGATCGTATTTTCCGGGAGGGACGTTCAAAACATAATACGAACCATCAACGTCTGAAGCGGCTCCCATGGTTGTGCCAACAATAGTAATGTTTGCACCCATAAGCGGTTCTCCGGATGAGCCGTCTTTTATAGTACCGGATAGCTTACCGCTGTTTTGGGCAGTCAGCGTTCCGGCGGATGTAATGACAATCATTCCGACAGAAAATATGAGTCGCGCTCTTTTTGACAGAGCGTTGATAAAAAAAGTAATCTGTTTTATCATTTGGGCTCCTTATTACTTTTAGCCTTCACTCAATAGTGTAAAGATTACAATTACTAAACACCTGAATATAATTTATTTATACTTTCAATACGTCTATAATATTACTTAGCAAGTATCATTTTTTTTACAACGGTCAATCCGTCTACGGATAACTGGCAGAAATAAATTCCGCTGCTTTGCCCTGCAGCTTCCCATTTTACAGAGTGTTCGCCAGCGCTTTTAATTGAATTGACAAGCGCGGCTACCTGCCGCCCCTGTATATTATATACTTTAATTTTAACGTATCCCTGCTTATTAAGTTCGTATTTTATTGTTGTAGTTGGATTAAAAGGATTGGGATAATTCTGCAATAGATTATAACCCATTATTCCTTTTCCCCTTTCCCCTTCTTTAACATCATTCAAGTAATCAGTTTCAAAACAGCCTAAATCTGGAGCCTTGCCATTGAACGGTAAGCCTAAATCAGTACCGGCATCAATCATTTTACTGTTTTTAGCCAGGTGCATAAATGTTATATCAGGCAGGCTTCCGTCATCTTTCCGCGGAGCCGTAGCCCCTCCCAAACCCGTTGTATCAATGTTTACAAAATCGGTATCAGTCGCTCCGCTGCCGGTAAGCCAGCTGTTTGTCAACTGTTGAACCGAAGCGATCATAGTCATTTTTCCACCAAGAGCCACACAGTTTTTAACAACCATTACCTGGCCAGCGGCAACATCTTTTGAAAGATAAAAGCTTTGCCCTTTATTAGAATAAGAAGTACAATTATACAAAATCATTGAGCCCATGTTGCTGTTCTGGTCATAACCGTTTGCTTTGTTCATAAACGAAAGACAGTTTGTTAGTTTAAAATTGTGCTGGAGTTTTTTATCGTCGCTGCCCCCCATTTTAAAACCCTGTCCGTTTGCATTGGCTCCGCCATCCACACCGTTTTTAAGGTAGCCATTGTGGAATGCCCAGCAGTTTTCAATTGTAGTTGAAACGGAATCGGCGCCGCGCAGATAGCCGTCCCAGCCATCGTCAACATTCATCCATGAACGACAGCCGTAGAAGTAGTTGCCCGAACCGACATCCATTTTGCACGAAAAACCGTCAGCGTCTCCGTAATTATCCGGATCGGCATTGTAGTAAGAATCGCAATTAATCACTTTATTATTAGACGCCGCTGAATTGAGCTGCATACCGCTATCTCTGTTTTCGTAAAAAGCGCAGTTTTCAATTATATTATTTGAACCCGATATATTTATACCGTTATCGCCCGCGCCTTTTATATCAAAACCTTTTATATAACAATACTGACCTTTAAGAGTAATTCCTCTGTTACTGCTGTTATAAGCCATTGTGGAAAAGTCAAGTATTGGTCTTTCTCCCGGATAAGCGAAGATGTGATATACCGCGTCTGCTGTTCCGTATTTTGCAATGTTTATAGTAGTGGTATAGGTGTAAGTTCCGCCTCTTACATACAAAGTATCGCCGGCTTTAAATATTGTCCCCGAAAGTGATAAAACTTTTGTTATTGTTTTATAAGGACTGTCAATGGTTCCTGTATTTGAATCGCTTCCATTTGTAGCAACAAAAAACTGCGTAGCAAATATACCAGGAGCAGACAACATCATTATCAGGCTTGTTAATATATACTTTAACGGGTTCATGTATTCCTTTTTTTTGAAAGCAATTGATAAAGGAATATTCCGATTTGATGCTACTGTTCCACATGCATATAATTATTTATGATATTTATATACACACGCACCGCACTAATATATGGAGCAAAGCCGTGGATTATAACAAAATAACCCGGACGGTTTTACCCTAAACAGTCTCAATTCTCAATAATATCCTTCATCAGCAAACATTATAATTACTTTTCCTTTAACGGTAAAGTAATCGTTTAATTTTATTTTGGAAATATAGTATATTGTCTAATTCATGTCAAGAAATTATTTCATTTTATGGTCAAAGGCAAGTAAAATTGAAAGGCAACGCGCAACTTAATTTGCGAATAAAATACTTTCTGCGGCAGATAAAAACTATCCGCCGCCTGCAAGTTTATTTGCGGGAAAAATGTATAAGAGGCAAATCTTTCAGAATTCCAGCGCTAAACTCGGGAGTAATATCGCGCTGGGGTTCGGCAAGCATTTCGTAACCGACCATGTGTTTTTTTATAGATGCCGAGCGCAACAGCGGCGGATAAAAGTGCATGTGAAAATGGAACTCATCATACTGCTTTCCGTCCGTAGGCGATTGATGTATGCCGGAAGAATACGGACACGAACATTTAAACAAATTATCGTATTTGACTGTAACCGCCTTTATTGCTTCGGCAAATTCTTTCTTCTCTTTTGGTTTAAGTTGAAGTATGTTATCAATTTGCCTTTTAGGCGCAATCATTGTTTCGTAAGGCCAGGTTGCCCAAAACGGTACAAGCGCAATAAATGTGGAGTTTTCATACACAACACGCTCTTTAAGCTTCTTTTCGAGTTTAATATAATCGGTTAAAATGGTTCTGCCATTTTTTTTGTAATAAGCTTTAAACTGTTTGATCTCTTTTGCCACTTCGGTTGGAATACTCTCCTGGGCCCATATCTGGCAATGCGGATGCGGATTGCTGTTACCCATCATCGCGCCTTTATTTTCGAATATCTGCACATGGTTTATTATTTTTTCGGCGCCAAGGGATTTATATTCATTCTGCCATACCGAAACGACTTTCTCAATATCTTCAGGCAGCATTTCAGCAAGCGTCAGGTTATGCAATGGAGAAAAATTAACAACACGACAAATACCCTGCTCGCTTTTCTGAATAAGCAAATTACTGATATTTACCTTTTTGTTTTGCCCGGTTTTTAACAACGCGGAAAAATCGTTTGTAAAAACAAAAGTATCTTTGTAATCAGGATTAACATCCCCGTTTGCCCTTGTATTGCCGGGGCACAAATAGCAATCTTCCACATACGAAGGCTTTTTCTCCGTTGCGGGAGCGGTCACTTCTCCCTGCCAGGGTCTTTTGGCTCTGTGAGGTGATACAAGTATCCATTCACCGGTTAACAAGTTCAATCTTCTATGAGGGATATTATTCATTTCGTCATTTTTCTTTTTCATCATTCACCTGTAAAATCGGTTCCGTTTTTAATTGAAGTAACATATACTTCCGAATCGATACCAAATTTTTCCTTATACTTTGTTGTAATTCTTTCTATGTTTTCTTCCACAGCCTGTTTTTCAATTAAATTGATTGTACAGCCGCCAAAGCCGCCCCCCATCATTCTCGCGCCGTATATGCTTGTGTTTTCTTCCGCAAGTCCGGCCATATAATCAAGCTCTTTGCAGCTCACCTCATAATCTTTGCTAAGCCCGGCATGAGTCTGATACATAAGTTTACCGAAGCTCTTAATATCATTATTCCGTAATGATTCGCAGGCTTTAATCATTCTTTCATTTTCTTCAACCACATATTTGCAGCGTCTGTACGCCACATCAGTAAGTTTGCCTTTAAACTCGAACAGAATGTTGCTCGTAACATCGCGCAGGCTTTCTATAAAGGGATACGCCGCATTGATAATTTTCATGCCCTCGCCGCACTCCTGTCTTCTTGTGTTATACTCGGATGAAGCAAGCGAATGAGATACTTTTGTATTGAACAAAACAATGGAAATATTATCATAGTCGAATGGAAAATAATCATATTCAAGCGAACGGCAATCTATACGCAGTACATTTCCGCTCTTCCCGAAAATATTAATAAACTGATCCATAATGCCGCACTTTACACCAACGAATTCATTCTCCGCTTTTTGCGCCAACTTAACAAGAGTAAGCTTATCCATACCAAGCTCAAAAATATGGTTTAACGCAAAGGCAAGCCCGCCTTCTATTGCCGCCGATGAAGAAAGCCCCGCGCCTATGGGAATATCTCCGCCGAATACGCAATTAAAGCCGCCAAGCTTACTGCCAGACTTTATTATTACGTCCGCAACACCAATAAGATAATTGGCCCAGCTTTGCGGAACCTTATGAATATCGTTTACATCAAACTCGCAGCTTTCATTCATATCAACCGAATACAGTTTGCATAATGAACCTTCGGACTTATTGATGGCAAAATAAATTGCCTTATCAATAGCCGCGGGTAATACATAACCCATGTTGTAATCGGTATGTTCCCCCAGCAGGTTTACCCTGCCGGGAGATTTAATAATTAAAGGTTTTTGGTTGAATAAAGAAACATACTTGTTTCTTACAATTTCTGTTAAATACATTATTAGTTACACCGTATGGTTTTTTGTTTTAATGAACATCACGCTTCCGAAGACAGCCATAATAAGCCCCCACCAGATATTCGGATGCGTATCCGCAAGAACAGTTTTAACCGCGGGCGGAAAGAAATACTGATAAATTCCGGTAATAAAAATAATACTCCCCATCGACATTAAAATTAGTCCTACAAAAAACCATATTGATTTCATTTTGTGTTCTGACATTGTTTAATCTCCTTTTACCAGAATAAAATATTTAATGCAATAAATATTACAAGCGAAATTATTGCGTAAAACTCAGGCCGTTTTAGCAAGGGTACCGGAGTTTCCTGAACCTCGGCGGTAAGCCCTTTTACAAAGCCCACAAGCTCTTCCTTTGGTTTACGTTTGGTAAACAGACTTACAACAACGGTAACAACCGCACATATAACCCAAGCCCACCACGCGCGCCAGAAGTTGGCAGCCATATCGCTTTGAACATTTGACATTGTAATTATGCTCTCGTTAATCCAGTGGAATTTTACCCCCACATACATTGTAAACGACGAAGCAATGCCGGCAACCAAACCCCAGAAAGCGCCGTTCGGAGTAATCCACCATAAGAACATGCCCAAAAGCATTGTTGCAAATAAAGGAGCGTTTACCCACGAGAAAATTGCCTGCATGTAATCCATAATACTTGGAAAACTTTTAGCCCAGTAAGCTGTAACAAGAGAAATAACAACGCCAACTATTGTGGATATGCGCCCCATCCACAGTAAATTTTTATTACTCGCGTTTTTATTAAGAACCGATTTGTAAATATCATACGTCCATACCGTATTAAAAGCGCTTACGTTGCCCGCCTGCCCGGCCATAAAACCGGCAAGCAGCGCGGTAACGCCAAGCCCCACCAATCCCGAAGGATAATAGCGCGCTATAAGTAAAGGTAAAGCGGAATCGTAATTTACCTGTCCGCCATCCTGAATAAGCTTAAACCCGCTTTTAGGATCGTTGGATAATGCTATGGCAATTAAACCGGCCAGTATAACTATAAAAGGCAAAGCCATCTTAAAGAAAGAGGCCAGTATGGGCGTCATACGCGCGGAGCGTAAATCCTTGGCAGAGAAGGCTCTTTGTACAACAAGAAAATCGGTAGTCCAATATCCAAAAGACAATACAAAGCCAAGTCCCAGAACAATTCCGCCCCAATGGACAAACATGCCGTTTTTCATTGGGTCAGCCGAAGTTGACCATAATGTTGTAAACGAAACATGAGCGCTGTATTCGTTTATTCTCGCTATAATTTCGTGAACGCTTCCTATTTCAACTATTCCGAGTATTGAAACAAGAAACAAACCGAACCATATCAAAAAGAACTGTATAATTTCCGTAAAAATTGCGGACATAAGGCCGCTCATACCCACATAAATTGCAACAGTAATGGCAGAAGCCCACATGCTTACATCCCAGTTCCAGCCGAGGAATGTATGCAGAACAAGCGCCATGGCGTACAGATTTATTCCGGAAACAAGCAGAGTCATTATTGCAAAGGCTATCGCGTTCAACACTCTTGTTTTTTCATCAAAACGAACTTTCAAGTAACCGGGAATAGATTTAATTTTACTGCTGTAATAAAAAGGCATCATGTAAATGCCCAAAAACAGCATTGCCGGTATAGCGCCAATCCAATAGAAATGAGCCACAAACATGCCGTACTTAAACGTATTGCCCGTCATGCCCATAAGTTCAAGAGCGCCAAGGTTGGCGGAAAGAAAAGCCAGCCCAGCAACCCAGGAGGAATTTTTTCTGCCTGCAAGAAAAAAATCTTCTTCGCTTGTTGTAAACTTGCGAAGATAAATGCCTATCCCCAACACAAAGCCGAAATAGATGAGAATGATTACCCAATCTATAAGCGTTAGTCCTATTGCTTCCATTAAGTATTCCTTTATGTTTTCCAAAAAAATAAAAAACACATTACCGCATAACAATGCTGTGACCTGATATAACCGAGGCCTTTGTTCTTAACAGTAAAATAAATTAATATTCTTTAAGTCGATTTTCTTACAATCAATTCGGTTTTAAGCGTATGAATCTCCGGCTCGATTATAGTTTTACCGCTTTCAATAAGCTTAATTAAAATTTCAGCAGCTTTCTTGCCCATTTCAAAAGACGGCTGATTGACTGTAGTTAAAGGCGGATCCACTATGCTGGTTATTCTGCTGTTCGAAAAGCCTATTATGGCCACATCCTTTGGAACCTTCAGCCCGGCTTCTCTTATTCTTATAAATGCGCCTATCGCAACAGGATCGTTTATTGCGAATATCGCGTCCGGTATTTTTTTATTTTTTATAAAGTAATCCATCGTCTGGTAGCCGTCTTTTTCGTTAAGACCGGCGTGACGTATGAATTCGTTGGTATAATTGAATTTTGCCCTTTTAATTGCATCGAGGTAACCTTTTTCCCTCTTTTTACAAATATCAAGTTCAACTGGTCCGCCGAAATGAGCAATGTTCTTATAACCTTTTTTAACCAGGTATCTGACGGCATCGTACGCGCTTTTAACATCGTTAATTACAACTTTATTTGCCGATATTTCCTCGCAGGCGCGATCAAAAAACACAAGGGGTATGCCTCTGTTTATCAGATTCTGGAAATGGCTTCCTTCTTTTGTATTTTGCGAAATGGATACTATCAGTCCCGCTACTCTGTGGTTCATAAACGCGTTTGTATTTACAACTTCGCGTTCGTAATTCTCGTTTGACTGGCTGACAATAATAGTGTAACCCGATTTATAGGCAACTTCTTCAATTCCGCTTATTGCTATCGAGAAAAAGTCATGTTTTATTTCAGGAACCAGTACTCCAATTGTGTAAGTACGGTTGCTTTTTAAGCTTTGTGCTATCGGGTTTGGAGTATAGTTTAATTCGTTTGCAATCCGGCGGACTTCCTTTTTGGTGGCAATTGAAATATCCGGATGATTTCGCAAAGCCCTCGAAACAGTGGAATTTGAAACTCCAAGACGTTTTGCTATATCGGAAATCGTGCTTAACTTCATAACAGTCTGTTTTTCTCCTTGTGCCTCGCGGTTTATCAATCCGTTCAGACGGTTGCAAACGTTGCCGCAAACGTTTGCGGCAACGTTTGCAAATTAGTTTTTTTAATACTTATTGTCAAGTGACCGTATGACTATTTTATTCATTTTCGTTTCTTTATTTCTAATATCGGTGGTTTTCCCGATAAACCAAACTCATTGTTTTGTCGTATTATTATTACTAACAAAAATCTCTATTGTAAAAGATAATGCTATTTTATTTAAAAGGAAATTGCACCGTAATAAAAAAAGCTGACACTTGGAATTTCAATAGTTTCTTTGAAAAGACAGATCGGAAGCTTTAAGCGTTAAACTCTGTAAACCATGTGTAAAGGGAAGAATTTTTTAGGAATTAGCAGCCAATAATATAAATTGGTTTATAGCGCTTAAAGAAAGGATAAAAAAACAGGCAACGACCGGATAATCGTTGCCTGCTTTTAATTTCTAACAAATGTTACTTACAATTGCCTTGTTGATTGCTACTTGAGCAGAAGCATTTTTTTTGTAAGCGCAAAACTCCCGGATTGTATTTTATATAAATAAACGCCCGATGCAAGCTTTGAAGCGTCAAAATTCACCTCATAATTGCCTGGTTTTTGTTCCTGGTTAACAAGCGATGCCACTTCCTGTCCCAGCATATTATAAACCTTCATGTTAACCATGCCGGCTTTGGCTATGCTGTATTTTATCTCAGTGGCTGGGTTAAAAGGATTCGGGAAATTCTGTGACAACGAAAAACTCCACGGAAGAGATGTTTTACCGCTTACTTCGGTAACATTATCGGCAGTATAGACATAATTAAACCTGCCGTCAGGAGCCGCGTCTCCCAAAGTGTAGAAGTTCATTATATTTCCGTCAACCTTGCAGTTATCGCTCCATTTAAATTCAAAATCCAGATTTTTTCCATATTGATTCAACATAGCTCGTGGAATTTTAACGACAAGAACATTGCCGCTTGTATAATATGCGGCGGAACCGGCTTTTGCCCAGTTCCATGAATTAGCCACGCTGCTTTCAACTGTAGCCGAATCGCCGGGAGACGTCCTGTTAATTACAAAATCATAACCTTCCCAACCTGTAGCTTTATTGCGGTCCGCGTCAATCCATAAGCTCATCCAGTCGGCATCCTCTTTCTTTGTCAGGTTCCCCGCGGTTTCCACATAAAAATACAAATAGCTTGTATCGCGCGCAACCTTGGCTGTAACAATATCATTTCTGCCAGTGGAATCGTAATAGACAAGAGTATCGCCCTGCCCTTTTGCATTACGCCACATAATATCGCCCTTATAATCCTTGTATTCCGGTTTAACATCCTGCCAATCACTCACATTGCTCAGGTTTATTGAACGGGAGGTTGAAACAGAAGCCTGTTGATCCATGCCCTTATATTTGCGAACATTATTAACAAGCTGCATATAGTAGTTATCCGCGTTAACTCCCCAGGATTTTACAGGTTCAATATCGCGGCTTTTCTCCCAGTTATACTCATCAACAAACGAAAACGGAGCGTATGGATTAGGCCAGGTTTTGACATCCCAGCGTCCCGCAATCCACTCATTCCAGCCGGTCACAAATACCAGATCAGGATTTACGGAGTGAGCACGGTCCCATTGTTCCTGAAAATTCAGTCCATACAAATAAGCGTTAGCGCTTGTATCCTGCCCCTTGGCTTTTGTATAACTTCTGCCGTAGCTATCAGGTCTGTTAAAAGCCGAAGCGTGTCCGCCATTGGACGGGATGGCATTCTGGCCAACGCCAACAGTCATTTGTTCATAACCGCCGCCAGTTTTACTAACATAGCCATGCTGAGGATAAAGTTCAAGCCAGCCCCATTGATCGGTGCGTTTGGGTCCGTTAACATAGTCCGGCTGCCCCGGGCGAAACGTAAAAAAGTTTTTGATAGCCGCCGCTTTTTGAGCGCTTACTCCCTGTGGAATTTGAACAGCTGTCTGCCCTGAACCATCATCATTGGTTAAATTTGCAGAAGAGCCGTTTGCATAATAGATGGCACTCATATAATTACCGGAAACCTGTCTTCCGCTATAAAAGCTGACTACCGGAGCTTTGTTATTATTCCATTTCCATACTCCAACTATTTCGGTGCCATCGCTTAATTCCCAATAATAAGTTCCTGCCGGTTGAGCTTTGAAGCTTAATATAAGGCGTTGGTTATCTCCAAAATTAACGAAAGTAGAATCGGCAATAGGAGTACCAGCCGTTGTTACGGAATAGTTGGTATCCCACTTGTAAAGCTTCATTGTCAGATTGCCTATATTATTACCCCAGCTTGGGCAAACAGCGTCCACTGCCGTAAACGAAGAATCTGTTTTAAACTCCAAGCCAGCCGTATTATTTTGCGAAACAATCATTTCGGGATAAGCCATAATCAACGGCTTTCCGTTCCACATAAACCATAAATCTTTATAAAGCCCGGGTTGATACACTTCGGTATATAGCTCGTCTATCATATCCAAAGAAGTAGCAGCAGCCGAAAAATTCAGTATAAAAGCAATCTGGGGAGTGTTAACTCCATCTTTTCTGGCTTGTTCCCATACTTTCATCAGCTCGGTATACGAAGTTTTCCAGGTCAGATTACCATTTGTACAATCAAAAAACACAACATCAACACCCGCATTGGCAAGCATCTGGGCATGCTTTCTCAGAACCCAGTCGTCAGTTGTCCTGTAATAACCAAGCAGGGGTTCATCCCACCAGAAAATTCCGCCATTTAAATAACCATGCCAGGCAGGATCATTAAGAGTTGTAGCCGTCAAAGGGTTTTCTTTTAACGCTTTTGAAACATTTATAACCGGCGAAAAGTTGGCATTATCGTCTGTATGCCAGGTCCAATAAAACATTCCTACATATTTCCCGTCTTTTTTGCTCCCGGCTTCGCTTCCCTGCATTGTTTTTCGTCCCAGGGCATCAGTAGCCGTCCAGAAGTCAGGATTTACGTTAAACGTTTGTGCTTTTGTAATTAGCGGAAACGATAATAACAGGTAGATCAATACCATGAATTTGTACAATTTTTTCATTTTAACTCTACATTATTGTTGTAACTATCCAAAGCCTCGTCTGCCGTAAAAAAATTTCAGGCAATCAGCATAACCATCACTTAAGAATGACTAACATGTCAAAATTAAAATTTCTTTCCCCAAAATACCGCCCGAAATGTGACTCTTATTTTTATTTTATATTGATTGAGATTTTCCAAATTTTATCATGCTTATAAATTCAATCATCAAATTGATTTTTATTACGAGGTTGTTATTTGCGTTAGTGAACGTAACAAATAATTCATTCATACTCAAGCTTAATGCTGTTATGAAATCAATAAATACTATTACGCCCTGCCCGTCACGCTATGTTTCTGATCACTTAATTTTTCAATATAGCCAATCAACATCATTAACAGCCAGGAGAGGATCAAATAAATAACGGCAACCATAATAAGTGGAAAGAAAGCGTCAAAAGTACGGCTTCTTATAATGTCGCTCGCTTTGGTCAAATCCTGTACGGCAATATAACCCACGACCGACGTCATTTTTACCATTGAAATCAGTTCGCCTTTGTAAACAGGTAAAATTCTTTTAACAGCCTGGGGAATTATAATGTAATAAAATGTTTTTATCTTCGAAAAACCGATAGCAATGCCGGCTTCGGTTTGCCCCCTATCCACGCCTTCAATACCGGTTCTGAACATTTCGGAAACATAAGCCGCAAAGTTCATTCCAAATGCAAATACGGAAACAAGAACCGCGTCTATGTTAACCGAAGCAAAAATAACATAATAGACAATCATTAATATTACAAGCACAGGAGTTCCTCTAAGAACAAGTATAAAAAGCTTTGCCAGCATGACGGGCAGTTTGCGTTTAGACATTCGCATAAAGCAAACCAGAGCGCCCAAAAGAGTACCAATTATTGTTGAGAAAAAAGAAATTTCGATTGTGGCTTTTAAGCCATCTAAAATAATAAGGTAACGGTTTTCCAGAATTATATTATTGTAGAAGCTTTTGGATACTCCATGCCATACAGATGTTATGAAGTTCTCGTTGGTTTGAGCGCCTGTAATAGCTGAAAGAGGTTTTTTAGCAATTATAACCTGCGTAGTGGTAAAATAAACATCGGTAAAAAGTACGGATTTCTTTCTTTCCTCGGTAGCCGTCATACCCGTAACTATTGCGTCTATTTTACCTGAAATCAAAGCCGGAATGAGCGCGGGAAACTTCATATCTATAATTTGCAGTGGGCGGTTCAATCCTGCCGCTATACGCTTTGAAAACTCTCCGTCATGCCCGGTAATTTCTCCTTTGGCATCTACAAATATAAATGGTTCGCGAGTGGCCGAGGTACCTATCTTAAGCAATTTTCCGCTTGAAGGCAAAGGAATATGAACGGTATCGTAGGGTGAAAGGTCTTTCTTTAACCAGCGTCTGCTTAAATCTGCAAGCGTGCCTTCCTGTTTAAGCTTTCTTATGATTACATTCATGTCTTCGGCTAATTTAGTGTCATCTTTACGTAACGCAATCGCCGCGTCTTCGTAATCAACAGGTTCATCAAGTATATACAATTCATGATTATGTTTACAAACATTAATCGACTGCGGATTTGCTGTAATAACTGCGTCTACCTGCCCGGCTTTTAACGCCGCAACGGCATCCATAACATCATCAAAGCGCTGTATGGATGTTTCGGAAAAACGTTTTAAGGCAAGAGCTTCTCCGGTTGTACCGGTCATTGCCCCTAATCTTACTCCTTTTTTTAAATCGCTTAAAGACTTTATTGTTGCTTGTTGTCTATGACATCCGGCAAATAACAACGCTGTAAGTATAACAGCCTGTAAAATGCAGATATTTTTACTCATCATATACCATTTTTTATTTTTTATAAAACTATTTACATACATATTCATATTCTTTTTGTTCGGTTAAGTCTCAAAGCTTTATTTATTAGTTGATAGTACTGTATTCCTGTTATGGCAAAAATAAGAATTTTAAGCCGAATATAATAGCCGATATGAAAAAGGCTGAGCCCAAAATTAAATTGGGGTCAGCCTTTAAATGATTTGCCGGTAATTATTTACTTAAGCAGCATCATCTTGTTGATTTGAGATTTTCCATCTACCGTCAGGTTATACAAATATACGCCGCTCGGTAAATTCTGCGCGTTAAATTCATATTCGTACATGCCTGCTTTTAGCTCCCTGTTTACAAGTTCAGCTACCTGCTGACCTATTGTATTATAAACACGCAAGGTTGTATAAGCGTTTCTTTCGAGACTGAAACTTATCCTTGTAGTTGGGTTAAACGGATTTGGGTAGTTTTTTAACAATGTTGGAGTTACAATGCTGAAATATGAATTGCTTCTGTCATATTCTTTGCCTGTTATGGCATTACATATTCTTACCAAACACTTGTTCGCATTTATCTTAGGCGCCAGCCAGCTGTATCTCATCACTCCCGCTATTGGAACGCTTGATATTTTATTCCATGTTGATCCGCCATCTGTGGAAAGTTCAAGCGATTGTGAGCCCGGAACAAGACCTGTTCTTCTCCAGCTTATATAATTATAGCTGCCTCCCGTATAGGTCTCGCCTCCGTTTGGTGTTGTAAGTGTTATTTGTCCGTTTATTTGTACAGGGTTTACTATCGAGAAATTTCCGTCCGATTCCGAATATATATCATAATCGTTGGGGCGGCGGGCATCTCCAAAAGGATTTAGTTTTACGCGGAATTTACATTTATCCGAAGGAGTTTGAGGTACTGTCCAGTTGTAAACATAATTAGTCACATTTACCTGAAGTGGTATACTGTCATTTACACTTATCCAATCTTCACCATTGTTTGTTGAATAATCCAACCTGACTGAAAGGTGTGGATCATCCGATTCTGTTCTTAATAAAGAATTACTGGTCAAGGGGTTATTATTCCCATCATGTCTTCTTTCTCTGCCAGCTTCCATTATTGTCCAGTTGATTTGTTTAACTGAGTTAACAGTATATACGTCTCCGTTTTGTGGCGTAAGAATATTAAAATAATCTTTTACCGTAAAAGGGCCGGCTTTAACGGCATGGGCAGAGTCGCTCGCGTCATATATTCTTAAGTAGCAATTTTCTGAATTGACATGCGGGCAATATATTAAACAGCCCAAAGATAGTGAAGGAATCCCTTCTCCCCAGGGAAGCCAGGTATTGCCTCCATCACTCGAAAAGTCTATATTCATAGGGAAATCTGCAAGAGTCGTCCAACTTACGCTCATAAAATAACCGGAAATTCCAATCGTACCGCCTTCATCCATACCATTATCTGTAACAGAAAACTTGCTAATGTCATAATTCAGATTGGCATCCAGGCCATTACATGAAGTATTTCTGTAACTAAGCCATTGAAGCCCGGAGTCATCCCATCTGCCATTAAATTCATCTGTGGTTTCGTTGTTAAAGGATGCAACTTTGAAAGAGTTGGCAAGTGTACATTTCGCACCTATTTCAGATTTCTCTGATGTGGCATCATGACGGATTGAAACCCACTGCATATCTCCATAACTGAAGCCCAGATTATTTCCAACTCCAATTAGCGGGTCAGTACCGTCCGTCAATATAATCTCAAAAGTGTTTTGTTTAGCAGCTGTTCCGCCATACTGGCCTACCCGATTATACAGTACTGTAAACCTATGAGGTTCCCTTTTATAATAAATATGACCGCTAACACTTATATCAACATCAGACCAATAGCCGGCAATCATCTTATTAGTATTGTTTGTTGCGGCAAAGGACTGCAAGTTATTACCATAATTAAAAGGTGCATTCATACTAAGAACGCCATTTGTAGCAACATAACACTGTGTTACGTCAGTCCCGTAAAAATGATATGCAAAGCCCAGCGATATGGGTATCAGAGTTTGACCACGTCTGGATACAAATATTAAACTAGTAACATCCACCCAATTGAGGTCGCCAGGAGTATAAGGAACAAGCAGCTCTCCACAAGGTGGAAGACTTTGAGTTTTGTTTAACGAATTTTTTTTGGTTTGTTTTGAAATAAGCTCGTTTGTTTTGTCTTTTTTTGTTCCGCTTTCGGGCTTTATTTGCTTAAGCGGAATACAACATAAAACAAGAGCTAAGATTAGTAAAGTACTTAACTTTTTCATATTATACCTCGTGTTTTAATGAATACTATTGAAATAGTATAACTCCATATTCAGGTATATCCATCTGAATACAACTAATTTGTTTTTTAGGGGTAATAAGCGTCCGATGATTAATAATCATGCAAAAAACG